>Ga0209061_1000403_pt1 | contig 115346 bp, 101 predicted proteins | sample Coa_R1_10_FD_187157 | JGI IMG/M metagenome (GOLD analysis project Ga0209061, IMG submission 187157) | Surface soil microbial communities from Centralia Pennsylvania, which are recovering from an underground coalmine fire - Coalmine... | ecosystem: Environmental > Terrestrial > Soil >... | reverse complement strand
TGAGACAGTAGGAAAGTCGTTACGCCATTCGTGCAGGTCGGAACTTACCCGACAAGGAATTTCGCTACCTTAGGACCGTTATAGTTACGGCCGCCGTTTACCGGGGCTTAGGTTCAGAGCTTCGCCCGAAGGCTAACCCCTCCCCGTAACCTTCCGGCACCGGGCAGGCGTCAGAGCGTATACATCGTCTTACGACTTCGCACGCTCCTGTGTTTTTAGTAAACAGTCGCTTTCCCCTATTCACTGCGGCCCCCTCGCGCTCCGAGCGCAAGGCTCTTCACGCTGGCGGGGCCCTCCTTCTCCCGAAGTTACGGAGGAATTTTGCCGAGTTCCTTAACCACAGTTCTCCCGATCGCCTTGGTATTCTCTACCCGCCCACCTGTGTCGGTTTGGGGTACGGGCACCGTGCCAGCTCGCTAGGAGCTTTTCTCGGCAGCATGGGATCAGTGACTTCGCCTGGTGTGGCTCGGCATCGCGCCTCAGGATGAACGAGGCCCGGATTTGCCTGGACCTCTCCCTACACGCTTACCCCAGGACGACCAACGCCTGGGCTCACCTACCCTCCTGCGTCCCTCCATCGCTTCCCTCGCCGGGGGCGGTCGGTTCGACCCGAAGGCCATCCCCTTAGTAACCCCGGTCCGGAATGGGCGCGGGCACGGTGGTACTGGAATATCAACCAGTTGTGCATCGACTACGCCTCTCGGCCTCGCCTTAGCTCCCGACTGACCCTGGGAGGATTAGCCTTCCCCAGGAACCCTTGGGCTTCCGGCGGAGGGGTTTCTCACCCCTCTCTCGCTACTCATACCAGCATTCGCACTCGACCACGCTCCACACGGGTTTCCACCCGCACTTCTCAGCAGAGATCGACGCTCCCCTACCACTCCCGCCCGGAATCCCCGCAGCTCGGACACCGCAAAGCGATGCCACGGCGACGGGCGGAACGGAAGTCCGCAGCTTCGGCTCTAGGCTTGAGCCCCGTTGAATTGTCCGCGCAAGACCACTCGACCAGTGAGCTATTACGCACTCTTTCAAGGATGGCTGCTTCTAAGCCAACCTCCTGGCTGTCTTTGCGTTCCCACATCGTTTTCCACTTAGCCTAGAATTTGGGGCCTTAGCTGGCGGTCTGGGCTGTTTCCCTCTCGACCAACGAAGCTCATCCCCCGTGGTCTCACTGCCAGGTTCTGGAGCATCGGCATTCGGAGTTTGATTGGGGTCAGTAAGCTTGTAGGCCCCCTAGCCCATTCAGTGCTCTACCTCCGATGCTGAACACCTGACGCTGCACCTAAATGCATTTCGGGGAGAACCAGCTATCACCGAGTTTGATTGGCCTTTCACCCCTAACCACAGGTCATCCCCCCTGTTTTCAACCAAGGTGGGTTCGGCCCTCCACGGGGTCTTACTCCCGCTTCAGCCTGCCCATGGCTAGCTCACTCGGCTTCGGGTCTACGGCATGCGACTCAATCGCCCTATTCAGACTCGCTTTCGCTTCGGCTACCCCTCTCGGGTTAACCTCGCCACATACCATAACTCGCTGGCTCATTCTTCAAAAGGCACGCCATCGCGGCCGGTGTGTTCCGATTGGTTGCCGGCGGCAGCGAACTCGCGATGATTGCTCACCACAAGAACGCTTAGCCGACATCGGATCCGGCGACGCTTTGACTGTTTGTAAACCAACGGTTTCAGGTACTATTTCACTCCCCTCCCGGGGTGCTTTTCACCTTTCCCTCACGGTACTAGTCCGCTATCGGTCGCCTGAGAGTACTTAGCCTTACGAGATGGTCCTCGCAGATTCACGCCGGCTTTCCCGGATCCGGCGCTACTCGGGTGCCCGGACAGAGTCCAACGCGTTTCGCGTACAGGACTATTACCTTCTTTGGTGCAGCTTTCCTGACTGCTTCTGCTACGCGTTGGATTGGTAACTCTGTGAAGGGTCTGGTGCCCCTTCCACCGGGTCCCACGACCCCGAACCGGCAACGCCACCAGGCTTTTGCACCGGCTCGGTTTAGGCTCTTCCCGTTTCGCTCGCCGCTACTCAGGGAGTCGCTGTTGCTTTCCTTTCCTCGGGGTACTGAGATGTTTCAGTTCCCCCGGTTCCCTCGTCCGGCCCTATGCATTCAGACCGGAGTGACACCCCATGACGGGTGCCGGGTTCCCCCATTCGGAGATCCACGGATCGACGCTCGGTAGACAGCTCCCCGTGGCTTATCGCAGTCACCCACGTCCTTCATCGGCTTCAGGCGCCAAGGCATCCACCGTTGGCTCTTTGTAGCTTGGAGAACAAGATGCTCGTGCTCGCTCTGGAATTCTCAAAGGGCACTGCGACGCGCAGGGCGACGATTGTCTCGCTGACGACGTGCTGCGCGAAGGCGGGAGGCCACTCCATGGCGCTCGATCACTGGGAAGGCCCAGTGATCCCACGGAGTGGCACCGCGAGAAGGAACGCAAGCCGTTCCCTCAAAACGGAAGAGCGAGGTCCGAAGCCCCCCACGAGGAGCACAGATCGGTACCGAGCGGGTGTCCACATCGATCGACGATCGAAGGGACAGCGGCGCGGTATCCGCTGGCCTGCGAAGGGCCTCGAGTAGCCAGTGTTCAACATTCGGGAGTGGCCAGCGCATTTGCTGGCAACAACTCCTTAGAAAGGAGGTGATCCAGCCGCACCTTCCGGTACGGCTACCTTGTTACGACTTCACCCCAATCACCGACCCCACCTTCGACGGCTCCCTCCCTGACGGGTTAGGCCACCGGCTTCGGGTGTTGCCGACTTTCGTGGTGTGACGGGCGGTGTGTACAAGGCCCGGGAACGTATTCACCCCGGCGTTGCTGATCCGGGATTACTAGCGACTCCGACTTCACGCAGTCGAGTTGCAGACTGCGATCCGAACTGAGACCGGCTTTGGGGATTGGCTCCTCCTCGCGGATTAGCAGCCCGTTGTACCGGCCATTGTAGCATGTGTGCAGCCCTGGGCGTAAGGGGCATGATGACTTGACCTCATCCCCACCTTCCTCCGAGTTGACCCCGGCAGTCTCCTACGAGTCCCCGGCATTACCCGCTGGCAACATAGGACAAGGGTTGCGCTCGTTGCGGGACTTAACCCAACATCTCACGACACGAGCTGACGACAGCCATGCACCACCTGTGTAGGACCCCGAAGGACACCGTATCTCTACGGCTTTTCCCTACATGTCAAGCCCAGGTAAGGTTCTTCGCGTTGCCTCGAATTAAGCCACATGCTCCGCCGCTTGTGCGGGCCCCCGTCAATTCCTTTGAGTTTTAGCCTTGCGGCCGTACTCCCCAGGCGGGGCACTTAATGCGTTAGCTGCGGCACGGAACCCGTTGAATAGGCCCCACACCTAGTGCCCAACGTTTACAGCGTGGACTACCAGGGTATCTAATCCTGTTTGCTCCCCACGCTTTCGCTCCTCAGCGTCAGTACCGGCCCAGGCCACCGCCTTCGCCACTGGTGTTCCTCCTGATATCTGCGCATTTCACCGCTACACCAGGAATTCCATGGCCCCCTACCGGACTCTAGTCATGGCAGTATCGGATGGCGACCCCAGGTTAAGCCTGGGGATTTCACATCCGACTTACCAAACCGCCTACGAGCTCTTTACGCCCAATAAATCCGGACAACGCTCGCACCCTACGTATCACCGCGGCTGCTGGCACGTAGTTGGCCGGTGCTTCTTCTGCAGGTACCGTCACAATCGTTCCTGCTGAAAGGGGTTTACAACTCAGAAAGCCTTCGTCCCCCACGCGGCGTTGCTGCGTCAGGCTTTCGCCCATTGCGCAAGATTCCCCACTGCTGCCTCCCGTAGGAGTCTGGGCCGTGTCTCAGTCCCAGTGTGGCTGATCGTCCTCTCAGACCAGCTACCCGTCGAAGCCTTGGTAGGCCGTTACCCCACCAACAAGCTGATAGGCCGCGAGCCCCTCCCGAAGCGGAAACCCATTTCCTCACGAGGTCATGCGATCTCGTGGGGGCATCCGGTATTAGCACTGGTTTCCCGGTGTTATCCCGGTCTTCGGGGCAGGTTACTCACGTGTTACTCACCCGTTCGCCACTACGTCTTCCTCGGTGTTGCCACCGACTGGACGCCGTTCGACTTGCATGTGTTAAGCACGCCGCCAGCGTTCGTCCTGAGCCAGGATCAAACTCTCCATCGAGACCTCCGGTCGCCCCGAGGGCTCCCGGAAATCCAAGCTGCCAGACCGGGACGATTCGACCCGGCTGGCACGCAGACCAACCCGAGGACTGGCCTGCAGGGCGTCATTGACGTTCGGCTCCAGCGCGCCGAAACGCACCGAAGCCGCCCGCACTGGCTTTTGGCTCTCACTCTTCCGTTTTCAAGGAACGACCATGGCACACACCCATTGGGTGGCGGTGCCCCGGTCCGCAGCGTTGAACGGACCGCTATGCCGCCGGATCCCCGGCAGCGGGATGTGCACTTTACTCGCGATGCGCAGCGGCGTCAACGCGAGGAATGCGCCTTTCTTCGTCGACCTGAGCGGTCGACGGTGCCCATTGTAGGAGCGCTCGACGACGGACGCGACACCGACGGGGAGCCGGGGACCCAGAAGCGCCACGGCAGCTCGGCCCCGGCTGCCACGCCGACTCGGGGACCAACTGCGGGCTCGTCGGGCGGCTCCACTCCGTCAGACACCAGCCGGAGCTCCCCGTCCCCGAGCAGATCGACGCCGTTCGCCGCCCCGGTGATCCCGAGCGCCTGGCAGAGCTTCGCCGGTCCGTTGCAGAGATCTTCGACCGCACGCGCACGCGGGCGCGCCTTGCGCATCGCGCAAAGCCCTTCGAGCGGAGACGCCGCTCGAAGGAGCACCGCCCGTGCCGATCCCTCCGGCCCACACACCACGTTCGCGCACCAGTGCATCCCGTACGTGAAGTACACGTACAGCAAGCCCGGGGGGCCGAACATCGTCGCGTTGCGAGCCGTGCGCCCCCGGTACGCGTGCGAAGCGGGATCCTCCGCACCTTGGTAGGCCTCCACTTCGACGATGCGCGCTGCACGCTCGCCATGCACGATGACCTTGTTGAGCAGGTACGGGGCGACCACGAGCGCATCGGCGGCAAGCGCCTCTCGATGCACGCGACGCCATCGCTCCCCGGGAGCACCCGAAGCAGCCCTGGCCCCCGCCGGGATCGAGGGAGGTGACTCCACCGTCCTGGGGCTCAGGTCCGCGCGTCGGGCGTGATCGACGGCTCCGGCGTCGTCACGGATGGCGTCGTCACGGATCCTTCTTCGGCGTGCGCAGGTAGACCTCGAGCCGAGCGCGGTCGACGCCGAGATGCCGCACGAAGCCCTCGAGCTGCTCGGCGACCGGCACGGGACCAGTGCCGCCGGGCGTCGTCCGTCGTCCGACCGCAACGCCAGGTTCGAGGAGCTTTGCGCCGGCCTCCCCCAGGTCCGGGTGGGCCTGGACCAGCTCCACCAGGGGGACCCGTCGCTCGATCGACTCTTTGACCAGGCTCGCAACCGTCGCGTGGGCCTTGCGGAAGGGAATGCCACGCTCGACCAGAAGCTCGGCCAAGTCGACGGCAGCCGCCGCGCCCCCGTCGGCCGCTTCTTGCATCCGGCGGGTGTCCCAGCTCAGCGTCGCGAACAGGCCGGTCATCGCCGCCAGGGCGCGTCGGACCTGGGCCACGGCGTCAAAGAGCGGCTCCTTGTCCTCCTGGAGATCACGGTTGTACGACAGCGGCAAGCCCTTGAGCGTGGTGAGCACTGCGGTGAGGTGACCGATCAACCGGCCCGACTTCCCTCGGGCGAGCTCCGCGACGTCTGGATTCTTTTTCTGGGGGAGCATCGAGCTCCCGGTCGCATACGCGTCCTGGAGCGTACAGAACCCGAACTCCTCGCTGGCCCACAGCACGATCTCCTCGCCCATGCGAGACAGGTGCACCCCGAGCATGGCCAAGTCGAAGAGCACTTCGGCAACGAAGTCACGGTCCGAGACGGCGTCGATCGAGTTCTCGAAGCGCCGGTGAAAGCCGAGCTCCTCGGCAACGAAGTCCGGATCCAGCGGGAGCGAGGAGCCCGCGAGTGCGCCCGCACCCAGCGGCGAGCAGTCCAGGCGCTCGATGGCGTCGATCATCCGATCGACATCCCGGGCCAGTGCCCAACCGTGGGCCAACAGCTGATGCGCGAGCAGAACGGGCTGGGCACGCTGGAGATGGGTGTAGCCGGGGAGATAGGCATCACCGGCTTCCCGAGCCCGCTGGAGCAGCACTTCTTGGAAGGAGAGCACGTCGGTCGCGACCTCGGCGAGGTTCCGACGGCACCAAAGGCGCAGATCCGTCGCCACCTGATCGTTGCGACTCCTGCCGGTGTGCAGCTTTGCTCCGACCTCGCCAGCGAGTTCGGTGACGCGCCGCTCGACTGCGGTGTGCACGTCTTCGTCGCTGGGCTGGAACACGAAGGTTCCGTTCTCGAACTCCTCGGCCACCCGATCGAGGGCCGCCAGCAGCGCTTGCACCTCGGCCTCGCAAAGCACGCCATGGCGGCCGAGCCCCTTGACGTGTGCGCGCGATGCGACGAGGTCATCGTTGATCAGGAGCCGATCGAACTCGAGGCTGGAGGTGAAGGCCGCGACCTCGTCGGCCATCGCGCCCGAAAGGCGGCTCTCCCACAGCGTCACCAGCGCCCACCCCCTCCCAAGCGCCGCAGAGCGTACCGGGGCCGCGCTCGGGCCGGGCGCGGGTCGAGGCGAACCGCTTCAGCGCTCATCGAGCTCCGCCGCGCTCGCCGGGCCGGCCCGAGGTCACGCTCGCCGGTGCGACACCCTGGCGCGCCGCCCAGGTAGCCACGCTCTGCCCCCAGAGCCGGACGAATCCGGCCGCGTCCGCGTGCTCGAAGGCGTCCGTGTCGTCGTAGGTGGCCAGGTCGTGCTCGTAGAGACTCACCGGGCTTCGCCGTCCCTCGACCCTGCCGACGCCGGGAGGATCGAAGCGAAGCCTCACCTCCCCGGTGACGTGACGTTGCGACTCGACGATGAAGGCATCGAGGGCCGCCTTGAGCGGCGAGTACCACATCCCGTCGTAGACCAGCTCGGCCCATCGATGCTCGAGGCGGATCTTCTCGTGGCGGACGTCGCGCTCCAAGGTGAGGTCCTCGAGGTCTGCGTGCGCCATGACGAGGGCGAGCGCGGCGGGGCACTCGTAGACCTCACGACTCTTGATCCCCACGCGGCGGTTCTCGACGGCATCGATGCGCCCGAACCCGGTGGCACCCACGCGACGCGTGAGCTCGACGATGAGCGCGTGCGGAGTGAGCGCGCGACCGTCGATCGACGTGGGCACCCCGCCCTCGAAGCCGACGGTGACCGCCACGGGCCGCGCCTGGGTGACCTCGGTCAACACGTAGGCGTCCTCGGGCGCAGACGCCCAGGGATCCTCGATCGCCCCGCACTCCACCGCTCTGCCCCAGAGGTTCTCGTCGATCGAGTAGAGCTTCTCCAGGGTGCTCGAGACGGGGATCTCCCACTTCGCCGCGTAGTCGATGCAGTCGCGGCGGGACATCCCCCACACACGCGCCGGAGCCAGCACCTCGAGCTCCGGTGCCAGGGCTCGGGTGCCGACCTCGAAGCGAACTTGGTCGTTGCCCTTCCCGGTACAGCCGTGGGCCACCGTCCCGGCCCCGTGCTTGCGGGCCTGATCAACCAGGTGCCGCACGATGACCGGGCGCGACAGCGCGGAGACCAACGGGTACTTCCCCTCGTAGAGCGCATTGGCCATGACCGCAGGGACGCAGAACTCCTCAGCCATCTCGCGGCGGGCGTCGACCACCACCACCTCGACGGCGCCGGCGGCGAGTGCGCGTTGGCGGACGAGCTCCCAGTCCTCACCGCCGCGATGGTCGGCTTGCCCGACGTCCACCGCGACGGCAATCACCTCGGCGCCGTGATGCTCGGTGAGCCAGCGAACAGCGACGGAGGTGTCGAGCCCTCCGCTGTAGGCGAGGACCACCCGTGATGCCATCAGTCACCTCCAGGTTTCGTTGATCTCCGTGGAGCAGCGTCACCGCCTCGGACCCCGCGTCGGCGCCGGCGCCCTGGCGCTGTCGAGTCCCTCGAATCCTCCGACGCTGGCCGCACCGGGACGCCGGAGAGCTCCGAGAGCCGTTCGGCGACCCTGGCACCTTCGGGCTCTTCGCTCACCACGGCGAGCACCGTATCGTCACCGGCGACCGTTCCCAACAACCCCGGGATCCCACCCCGGTCGATCGCCGAGGCGACCACGTGCGCGCATCCTGGCGGCGTTCGGAGCACGACCAGGTTCGCCGAACAGGCAATCTCGACGACCCACTCACCCAGGACCCTGCGCAGGTGGTCCTCGGGGGCGATCTGGTGGCTCGGAAGCTCGGGGAGCGCGTAGGCGCTCTCCCCGCCCGGAAGCCGGATCTTGACGGCTCCCAAGGCCTCCAAGTCGCGTGACACCGTGGTCTGGGTCGCCTCGATGCCCTCGGAGGCAAGGAGCTCGACCAGCTGCGCCTGGTTCACCACCGCATGGGCCTCGAGGAGCTGGCTGATGCGGTGCTGGCGCACCTGCTTGCTCACGCGCATCACACCACCCCGCTCAGAAACGCCAGCAACCCGCGCATCGCGCTCAAGCGATGCCTCGCCTGGCGCCAGACCACGCTGCGCGGGCCGTCGAGGACCGAGGCCGCGATCTCTTCCCCTCGATGCGCCGGGAGGCAGTGCATCACGACCGCATCGGAAGAGGCCTCCGAGACCAACGCCTCGTCGACCCTGTAGCCCTCAAAGGCGCGCTGGCGAGCCACGCGTTCGTGCTCCTGACCCATCGACACCCAGACGTCGGTGTAGAGGGCATCGGCCCCGGCGACGGCCTCGTGGGGGTCGGTGGTCACCGTTGCCGATCCGCCCCGACCACTTGCCCTCGCCAGATTCGCCAGCTCGGCAAGCTCCTCGGCGCTCAGGCCGTAGCCCTCCGGCGAGGCAGCCACGAAGCGCATTCCCACCATCACCGCGGCCTTCGCCAGTGATCGGCACACGTTGTTGCCGTCACCCACGTATGCCAGTGCGCGTCCGGCGAGGCGCTCGGTCGGCCGGCCTTCGCTCCGTGGGGGGCCGAAAACCTCGCTCAAGGTCAAGAGGTCGGCGAGAGCCTGGCACGGGTGCGAGTGATCCGAGAGCAGGTTCACCACCGGCGCGGAGCGCTTCGCGCTCTCGAGGGCCTCTGCCATCCGGAGCAAGGTCCGGTGATCGTTGACCCGTGCGCAGAGGATCGCGTGGTAGCAAGCCAGCGTGCGGGCCACGTCCTCTGCGGGCTCCCGGTCGTCGATCCCGACTTCCGATCCGGTGATGTACACCGGATGCCCTCCCAGGGAGAACACGGCGACTTCGCTCGCGCTCCGGGTGCGCGCGGAGGGCTTTTCGAACAGCAGCGCGACGCCCTTCCCGGCGAGCACGGCGGGAAGGTGCGACGAAGCGGCGAGCATGAGCACGGTCTCGAGCTGTGCTGCGGTGAGATCGTCGACGTCGAGGAACCGCCGTGGGACAGCGGGCAGCGGCTCAGGCATCTCCCATCACGGCGGCGAGCGCCTCCCCCAGGATCGCTGCGCACTCGTCGAGCTCTGCTACAGAGACGAGCAACGACGGGGCGAACCGGAGCGCATCGGGACGAACGGGGTTCACGAGCAAGCCGCGCCGGAGGGCTTCGCGGGCAACCTCCTCGGCACGAGCAGCACGCAGCGTCGCAGCCAGCAGCAGCCCTTCGCCTCGCACGCCGGTGACGCCGGGCAGGGCGCCAAGGCGTTCGCGCAGGGATGCCCCGGCGCTCACCGCACGCTCGCACACGTTCTCCGCTTCCATCACCGCCAGCGTCGCTCGAGCCGCGGCCATCGCGAGCGGTTGACCACCGAAGGTCGTTGCATGATCGCCGGGGCGGAATGCCGCGGCGACCTCCGAGCGCGCCCAACACGCCCCGACGGGCATGCCGTTGCCGAGCGCCTTGGCCATGGTCACGACGTCGGGCTGCAACTGGTGCCGCTGGAAGGCGAACCAGGCTCCGGTGCGCCCGAGCCCCGTCTGGACTTCGTCGAGCATCAACAACGCGTTCCGCTCGCTGCAGAGCCGGCGGACGCCGCTCAGGTAGTCCGACGACGGCACGACCACACCGCCTTCTCCCTGCACGGGCTCGACCAGCACCGCGACCGCTGTGTCGTCCAACGCATGCTCCAGGGCTGCAAGGTCGTCGTATGGCACGTGGCGGAAGCCCTCGGGCAGCGGGACGAAGGGCTCGTGCTTGGCCAGCTGGCCCGTTGCTGCCAGGGTGGCCAGGGTGCGTCCGTGGAAGGAGCCCCACGTCGAGACCACGACATGGCGCCCCATGCCCCAGCGGCGCGCGAGCTTGAGCGCACACTCGTTCGCCTCGGCACCGGAGTTGCAGAAGAAGACCTGGCCGCCGGCATGCGTCGTTCCCCCCCCGATGAGCCGATCAATGGTCGCCGCGACCTCAGGGGCGAGCTCGTTGCCGTAGAGGTTGGACACGTGACACAAGGTCTTGGCCTGCTCGGCGACCGCAGCCGCCACCGCTGGGTGCGCGTGCCCGAGGGAAGTTACTGCGAGACCCGAAACGAAGTCCAGGTAACGGCGGCCGTCGCGGTCGTAAAGGGCGCTCCCGCTCCCGCGCACGAACGTGACGGGGGGATCCGCGTAGGTGTGCATCAGCCACTCCCGGCTCACGGCACCACTCCGGTGGTTCGTATCCCCCGGCGCCCCAGGTCCGCCGCGTACCCCCGGTTCATGGGTGCACCATCGTGCCGATCCCGGCATCGGTGAAGAGCTCGACGAGCAACGCATGCGCCATGCGGCCGTCGAGAATGTGCGCGCTGGAGACCCCGGCGCGCAACGCCCGCACGCACGCCTGCAGCTTGGGAACCATCCCCCCCACCGCGGTCCCGTCTTCGATCGCTTCCTCGAGCTCGGGCACGCTGACCCGATGGATCAGGGGCCCCCGTCCACCCACGCCCGATCGCAGTCCCTCGACGTCGGTGAGGAAGATGAGCTTCTCCGCACCGACTGCCTCTGCGATCGCCCCGGCCGCACTGTCGGCGTTGATGTTGTACGCCTGACCCCGCTCGTCGGTGCCGATCGTCGCCACCACCGGAATGAGGTGCTGGGACAGCAGGTGGTAGAGCATCGAAGGGTCGACCTTGGTGACGTCGCCGACGTAACCGAGCTCGGCGGAGCGAGGACCGGCGGCGATCAACTTCGCGTCCTCGCCCGAGAGCCCGACCGCCAAGGGGCCGTGTCGGTTGATCGCCGAGACGATGTCGCGGTTGACCTTCCCAACGAGCACCATCCGCGCGATGTCGAGGGTCTCGGCGTCGGTGACGCGATGGCCCTCGTGGAACTCGACCTCCTTGCCCAGCCGCGCCATCAGCTCACCGATCTGCGGGCCACCGCCGTGGACGACGATGGGTTCGATCCCCACGGAACGGATCAGCACGACGTCCTGAGCGAACGACGCCAACCAAGGCTCGATGACGTTGCCGCCGCACTTGATGACGATGACCTTGCCCGCGAAGCGCCGAATGTACGGAAGCGCTTCCACCAGGAGCGCTGCGGTCACGCGTGGGTCGGTCGGCAAGACCGCCGCCCCGTCGCCCGAGCGCTCGGCAGCCGCCAGAGCACCAGCGGCCAGGCTCTTCGACGCAGAACCGGTCGGAGGGTTCGTCTGCGGATCGCTCATGAGGTCCGGCGGTTCTCCTCGATGTAGCCGTGTCCGAGGTCGGTCGAGGTGATGATGCAGGAGCCCTGCCCGAGTCCGAGCTCCGCGTGCAGCTCGATGTTGGAGCCGGCCATGTGCGCGGCCACCGCCTGGGCATCGTGGCGGATCCCAGCACCGCCGCCGCAGACCGGGATCCCGCCGTAGGAGATCACGACGCGGTCGGCAACGACCCCGATCCCTGCCGCGCCGAGCTCGCTCAGCACGCGGCCCCAGTACGGATCCTCCCCGTTGAGGGAGCACTTGACGAGGAGGGACTTGGCGATCTGTCGAGCGCCGCGTTCGGCGTCGGCATCGCTGCGAGCGCCGGTCACCGCGATGTGCACGACCTTCGATGCACCTTCAGCATCTGCTGCCATCGCCTCGGCCAGCTGCCCGCACGCCTCGGTCATGGCGGACTCCAGCGCGCCGGCATCGGCCACAGCCGCCTTTCCGGACGCCAGCACTGCGACGGTGTCGTTCGTCGACGTGCACCCGTCGATCACGAGCCGGTTGAACGAACGATCCACGGCACGGCGCAAGAGCTGGTCGAGCACGGTCGGGTCGATGACGGCGTCGGTCGTCAGCACGGCCAGCATCGTCGCCATGTTCGGTGCCACCATCGCCGCGCCCTTCGCCATCGCCCCCACCGTGAAGCCCTCGCCGCGGATGACGACCTCCTTGCGCACCGTGTCGGTCGTCATGATCGCCTCGGCCGCGCCGGAGCCAGCCGCCGCACCCGGGGCTCGGGCGGCGACGGTCTTGGCGAGCACCGGCTCGACCGCCTCGATCGGGAAGGGCACGCCGATGAGCCCGGTCTGACAGACCAGGACCTCCGCCACGTCGCAGCCGATGCCCTCGGCGGCAACCCTGCAGAGCCGGCGCGCTGCCTCCAGTCCGACGGGACCAGTGAGGCAATTGGCGTTCCCTGCAGTGAGCACCACCGCGGCGGCGTGCCCACCGCTCGAGGCCAGATGGGCGCGGCTGATCTCGACGGGCGCGGCAACCACCTCGTTCTGGGTGAACACCGCAGCAGCGGGCACTGGGCGGCCGTCGGCGGTCGCGACGATTGCCACGTCGGCTGCTCCGTTGGCCTTGATGCCCGCCGCCGCGCTGGCGGCCACGAAGCCCTCTGGGGCCGTGACGCCCATCAGTCGCTCCGCCCGGGCACCGGCGCCCTCATGGGTACAACCCCGTCACCGGCAGCCCCGCGGTCTCCTCCAGGCCGAGGGCGAGGTTGGCACATTGGACGGCCTGCCCCGACGCCCCCTTGACCAAGTTGTCGAGTGCGCACAGCACGATCAGCCATCCGGTCCGCTCATCGCGCCGGGCGCTGAGCACCGCGCAGTTCGAGCCCGCCACCGCCTTCGTGCTCGGCGGCTCTGAAGTGACGACGATGAAGGGCTCGCTGCCATAGGCATCACCGAGGATCGCCAATGCGTCAGCCGTCGTCATCGAGGCGCCGGCCGCAGAGGGGCGCGCATAGCAGGTTGCGAGGATCCCCCTGACCATGGGTGCGAGATGTGGCGTGAACAAGATCGACGCTTCGAGGACCTGCTCCATCTCGGGGGTGTGGCGATGGGTCAGCAACCCGTATGCCGTGAAGTCCTCGTCGACGGCCGCAAAGTGCATCCGTTCCCCCGCCGACCGCCCCGCACCGGACACCCCACTGGCGGCATCGACCACGATCCCGTGGCGCTCGACGAGATCCGCGCGCACGAAGGGAGCCAGCGCCAGTGCCGCTGCCGTCGGGTAGCACCCCGGCGCTGCGACCAGCCTCGCGCCTGAGACCTCCGCACGGAACAGCTCGGGAAGCCCGTAGACGAACCGGTCGAGCAGTTCGGGTGCCTCGTGCGCCTCGCCGTACCAGCGCGGGTACGCCTCGGGGTCGCGCAGGCGGAAATCCGCCGCCAGATCGACCAGCGTGCCGACCCGGCCCTCGACCTCAGCGACCAGGCGCTGGGACTCCCCGTGAGGCAACGCGAAGAAGACCAGGTCGAGGCCGTCGAGGCGCTCGGGTTCGGTCGACCCAAACCGCAACGATGGGTAGGCGTTGACGAGCGACGGGTACAGATCGCCCACGCGCTCGCCCGCATGTCCTCGGGCGGTCGCAGCGACAACCTCGAGATGCGGGTGCATCGCGCACAGCCGGAGCAGCTCCGCGCCGGTGTACCCGGACGCTCCGACGATGCCGACCTTCACCCGCAGGAGTATACATGAGGATGCATATCCTTGCAGACCGCTCCGACGGACCGGCTGCGGGCAGTCTCAGCGGGGCTACCCCACGTCGGCCTGGAGGGCGGCCAGGACGTCGGGTCCGAGCGCTGCCGGACCGCCGAACACGTACCCCTGGGTCCCCACGGCGAGGCTGTTGAGGTAGGCGACGATGGAGGGCGCGAACGGCGGGCTCTCGACCAACAGCATCGGGCCCATTCGGCCACCGGTCGTCATGAACACCCCACCGGTCAACGCGTCTGCGAAGTAGAAGGCGGTCGCAGCACCGAAGGTGGTCGCACCAGGGAAGAACGTCTCGGCCACCGCGGCTGACGTGTCGTAGAGGGTCGGGCCCCACACCCCGATCGCGCTGGGATCGGCTCCCAGCGCCGCGTCCGGACCGCCGATGGCGTAGCGGGTGTCCCCGGGGTGCCCGGCCAGGTACAGCGCCGTCTCGGGATCCTGGGTCGCACCCTGGGTCAGCAGGATCGCGCCGTGGTCGGCGATCGCGGCCGGCTCCGCGGACAGCGCGTCGTAGAAGTCGTACCCCGTCGCTTCGAAGACCGTCGAGGGGTTGCCCAGCTGCTCGGCGATCTTGATCGCCGTGTCCCATTCGTCGACGCCGGCAAGGCGGACCACGGCATACCCCAGACCTGCCAGCGTCGTATCGATGTTCGGGCTGAGGGCCAGGTCCCCTCCGAGCACGTAGACGGTGCCACCGCTCGGCAGGACGCGTTCGATCTCGGCCTCGGTCGCAGGATCGAGGCTCGCGCTCTCGGGCGCGCCTTCGGTGAGCAGCAGCGGCCCGTCGCAGGAGGCCGCGAGCGGACCGCCAGCGAGGGCGTCGGAGAAGAAATCGTCCCGGGCAAGCACGACGCAGCCTGCGGAGCCGTTCGCCGGGAACGCTTCCTCGGACACCGCGATCGAGGTGCCGATGGCGTTGGTCCCGTAGAGCTGGAGCGGAAGCGGCGTGCCCGGGACGACGTCGAAGGGCGTGCTGAGCGCACTGGTGACCGCGCCGTTCGTCGCGTCCGTGGCCACCAGGGTGTATCCGCTGCCCGCCGAGTTGATGGAGCAGTTGGTGAAGCGGGCCACGCCGGCGACGGCAGCTTGCGCCGCGCAGGTCAGCGTGCCGTTGCTCGGGTTGTCCTTGATCGCAAGGGTGATCGTGTCCGTCGCGTCAGGCCCGCTCGTGATCACCGAGTTCGCGGCGTTCTCCACGCTGACGACCGGCTGGGGCGCGAGCGGTGCCCCGGCGGCGCCGTCCCCCGGTTCGGTGCTGAACACGAGGTGGATCCCCCCGGTGATCGTGACGTTCTGGGACATCGGACCCGGGGTGGGGTCGGTCGTGGTGGCGACCGAAAAGGCGGTCCCCGGGTATAGGTTCGCCGGGCCGTTGATGACGCCGGCCACCTGGACCCCGCCTGCGGTGCCGGCAAGAAGTGAGCAGCCCGAAGGAAGGGTCACCGTCACGACGTTCGCCGCGGCAGCGCTCGTCGGGGCGTTGCAGCTCGCCCCGCCGCTGAAGTCGACGAGGGTGATCGCCGGCGTCGAGCTCGTGAAGCTGAACAGTGCCGGGAACGTGACGGTGATGGCGTCGCCGGCAGGCAGCGTCGTCCCGACGGTGAAGGCGACCGTCCAGGTGGTGGTCACCGCGGCCGCCTCGGAATTCCCGAAGAAGAACACCCCAGTCGGTGCCCCGATGAGCACGGGACCTGCCGGGCTCACGGTCGCCGGGTCGGTGGAGGTCTTGACCGAGAAGCTCGTCGCTGGGTAGCTCCCCGCGGCCGGGTTGGTGATCCCGGCGATGGTCAACGTCCCGTTGCCACCTGCACCGAGCGAGCAGCCCGAGGGGAGCGTGACGGTGACCGTGGTGCCCGAGGTGCTCGCCGCCGGCGACGAGCAGCTCCCGGTGTAGCCGGCTCCCGTCAGGGTCACCGTCGGGGAGGACGGGATGGCGAAGCCCGACGCGAAGGTCACGCTGATCGTGCCTGCGGCGGGCACACCCCCTGCGCCGGCGGTGAAGGCGACCGTCCAGGTGGTGCCCGCTGCGTTGGCTTCCGTCGAGCTCCCGGCGAAGGAGACCGCGCTGATGCCGTCGATGACGACGGCAGCGGTCGGACTGACCGCGGCGCCGTCGGTGGAGGTCTTGACCGAGAAGCTCGTCGCTGGGTAGCTCCCCGCGGCCGGGTTGGTGATCCCGGCGATGGTCAACGTCCCGTTGCCACCTGCACCGAGCGAGCAGCCCGAGGGGAGCGTGACGGTGACCGTGGTGCCCGAGGTGCTCGCCGTCGGCGACGAGCAGGTCCCGGTGTAGCCGGTGCCTAGGGTCACCGTCGGGGAGGACGGGATGGCGAAGCCCGACGCGAAGGTCACGCTGATCGTGCCTGCGGCGGGCACACCCGATCCCGAGGTGAACCCCACCGTCCAGGTGGCGGTCGCGCCTGCCTCCATCGAGCTCCCGGCGAAGGAGACCGCGCTGACCGCAGCAGCCGTTGCGTCCTCGCCCACGAGCGGCCCGACCCCTGCGCCCGCGACCGCGAGCACTGCCGCGGCAACGCCGAGCCGCCGCCAACGGCGTAGCGGTGCCCGAGCACCTCCTCGCCGACCCCAACACGCCGACCCACTGACCTCGCCCATCGCAGCCCCCGGGGATCGAACCACTACGGCAACCGTCGTCGGCGGCTCACCCTACTGCCCATCCCTGCTGGCGTCGAGGCGTGATCCGCAACCCGACGCGTCGATCCCGCAACCCCTGCGGCGGCTCACGCCAAGATGTTCACCGCCCGGGAGACGACGAGGGCGACCGTCAGCAACGAGGCGAGCGACTCGACCATGAAGAGCAGCTTTGCCCACGCGCTGAGCGGCATCGTGTCGGTGGGACTGAAGGCCGTGACGTTGGTGAACGAGGTGTAGAGATAATCGAGGAAGCTCGGCGACCACGACCCCCCCGGGACCGATCCCGGTGCGCTCATCTGGGGGAACAGAAAGTCCGGCGCACGGTGGCGCGCGGAGACCCGTGCAGCGGGACCGCCGCGGTCGAGCTCCCAGAACCACAGGGCGAACACGATGATGTTCGTCAGCCACACCGGGACCGACGCGTAGATGAGGGTCCTGCCTCCGACCGGGTGCCTGCTCGAGATCAACGCATGCACCAGGTACCCGAGCGAGAAGAGGTTCGCGAGGTTGATGAGCGCGATCAACCCGATCGACAGCACTCGGATGTGGCGCGTCTCTTCGGTGTCGCGCCTCGGATTGGTGACGAGCAACGCGAGTCCGAGCACCCCTTCCAGCGCCGGCAAGACCCAGGTGGGGCCGAGGACCAGGCGCCCGGGAAGGATGAGCTGCAAGCCGATGGCAACGAGCACCGCCAGCGTGGCCGGCCAACGCGGCTCGGCACCCGCAGGGTTCCCCCACTCGGCCGCGCGCTCGGATCGCTCGGCGGGTTCCGCGCCCGGAGCCGGCCCACGCGCACCGTCCCGGTCACCGCCGCACTCGGACGCTTCGTCGTCTAGGGCCTCGGCCACGTCGCTCCTCCTTTTTCGCTCAGCGCAAGGTTGCTCCGATCCGCTGGCGCACGGTGTCGATGCAGCGCTGGCGGAGCTCGGCGAGCTCGGCGTCGCTGAGCGTGTGATCGAGCGCCCCGAACCGCAGGCGGAACGCCAGGCTCCGCTTCCCTGTGCCGACCGCGGGACCGCGGTAGACGTCGAAGAGGGTGAGCGACTCCAGTCGCTCGCCGCCGGCCTCCTCGAGCAGGCCGCGGACCTCGTCTGCGGGGACCTCGTCGGCCACGACGAAGGCGAGGTCGACGTCGGACGTCGGGAACCGGCTCACCGGCCGCGTCCATTCGGATCGCCGCGGGACCGCGGCCGGGTCGAGGAGGCGACCCAGGTCCACCTCGAGCCACCCAACCCGTCCCTGCACCCCGAACGCCAATGCCACCGCGGGATCGATCTCCCCCACGGTGCCGATCGCGCCAGCCGGCACCACCCCTTCGTGATCGGATCCCGGCTCGACCCGTTGCTCGGCGTTGCCCGCAAGCGTGACCAGCCACGCCCCTCGCGTCGGATGGAGCCCCGGGATCGGTGGGAGCCCCGGGGTCGCAGCCGACGGCGCCCGCTGCACGAGACGGACGCCTGCGAGGCGGAGCTCTTCGGCAAGGCAGCGCCACGCCACCACCGCCGTCCGCGCGTCGTCGGCGTCCTGGGCGAAGAGCACGCCCAGGAATTCGCGCTCGACGGGTAGCGCGCTTCGGTGCGCCCCACCGGGTCCGCTTCGCTCGACCCTCGCCGGCACCCCGAGCTCGGTCGTGGCAGCCTCGGGGCGCGTGAACACGACGCCGATCTCGAAGAGCCGGAGCTCGCCCTGGCGCCGTTCGACGTTGTACGCCAGCGCCCGTAACAGTCCGGGCATGAGCGATTGCCGCAGGGCGCTGTCGTCGCTGGACAGTGGGTTCGTCACAGCGACCGGCGGGGTCTGGATCCCAACCTGCCGGCTGTCGCCGGTTGCGACCAGCGACGGCGTCCAGACCTCGAGCGCGCCCAGGCCGACCATCACCTCGCGGACCCGGCGGCGGTCGCGCTGGTAGGAAGTGAGCCGTCCGGGTTGCGGCCATGCCGGTTGTCGCCGAGCAATGCGCGAGTAGCCGTGGGTGCGCGCCACCTCTTCGGCGATGTCGGCGATGCCTGCACGGCCTCGACGAACATCCGGGCGATTCGTCGGCACGGTCACCGAGAGGGTCTCGGCATCGGCCGAGCGGGCGGGGTGGACGCCGAAGCCCAGCGGTTCGATCAGTTCCGAGATGCCCTTGGCGTCGAAGCTCGTCCCGAGCAACGCGTTGACGCGTTCCACCGGCACCTCGAGCTCGAAGGGCTGGGGAACCGCTCCCCGCTCGTCGAGCATCCCTGGCGCCAGTGCGATCGCGGGGTCTTGGGAGCCGACGAGATGACAGAATCGCTTCACTGCCCAGTCGATCCCCCACGGGTCGACGCCGCGCTCGAAGCGCGCGGACGCCTCGGTCCGCATGCCGAGCCGTTTGGCCGTGCGCGCGATCGCCATCGGGGTGAAGTACGCGGCCTCGAGCAGGACCCGGGTGGTCGATTCGGAGATCTCCGAGGACGCGCCACCCATGACGCCCGCGATCCCGACCGGGCGGTCGTTCCCGTCACAGATCACGCAGTCGGCGACCTCGGTGCCCTGGCGGTCGACACCGAGGCGACGCTCGACACCGTCGAGGGTGACCACCCGCTCGCCCGGTCGCGCGCGGCGGACACGCAGGCCCGAACCGCCAAGCCGGTCGAGGTCGTAGGGATGGGTCGGCTGGCCGGTTTCGAGCATCACGTAGTTGGAGGCATCGACGACGTTGTTGATCGGCCGCATCCCAGCGAGCGTGAGCCGACGAGCGATCCATGGGGCCGAAGGCCCCACCGTGACATTGGTCAGCGCACGGACGGTGAAGCGCGGACACAGGTCGTCGTCGACGACCACCACGCTGGCGAGGCTCGAAACTGGCGGTCCGAGCTCTTCGAGCGAGGGCGTCACCGGCTCCTGCAACGGCAAGCGCAGCCGTGCGGCCAGGTGCCGAGCGATCCCCGCGATGCACCAGGCATCGGGCCGGTTGCCTTCGACGGTGATGTCGAAGACCAGGTCAGGCTCGATGCCCAATGCATCGACGAGCGGTTGGCCTGGCGAGACGTTCTCGACACCGGTCAGCACGAGCAACCCCGCTCCGTCATCGGAGAGGCGGAGCTCGCGACCCGAGCACAGCATCCCCTCGGAAAGAACTCCACGCACCGTGCGCTTGGCGAGCTTCACCCCGCCGGGCAGCACCGCGCCAGCGGGGGCGAAAGGCACCAAGTCTCCGGGCTCGAAGTTGGTCGCTCCGCACACCACCTCGACACTCGAGCCCCCGGTGTCCACCACGACCCGACGGATCCGGTCAGCGCCGGGAATCGCAGCGATCTCTCGAACCTTGGCTACGACGACGTCATCGAGGCCAGTCCCCACCTCCTCGACCGCTTCGACGACCAGCCCAAGATCGTCCAAGGTCTCGCCCAGCAACGCGCGGTCGTCGGGGAACGGGGCGAACTCCTTCAACCATGACAGCGGCGCGCGCACGGACTATCGACTCCCGCCCGCGACGCGTGTGCAGAGGCTTCGCCACGACGAAGTGACCCTGTGACACCGGCACGCGCGCATCGGCTCAGAACTGCCGGAGGAAGCGGACGTCGTTCTCGACGAGCGCGCGCAGGTCCGGGAACCGATGCCGCATGAATGCCAGACGATCGATCCCGAAACCGAAGGCGAACCCGGACCATTCGTCGGGATCGATGCCGACGGCCTCGAACACCGCAGGGTCCACCATGCCACATCCGCCGAGCTCCACCCACCCCGAGTTCGAGCACGTGCGGCACCCCGCCCCCAGGCAGATCTGACAGGTCACCTCGTACTCTGCGGACGGCTCCGTGAAGGGGAAGTACGCGGGCCGAAGTCGCGAGTGGATGTCCGGCCCGAAGTACGCCGTCGTGAACGTCTCGATGGTGCCGGCCAGGTCTCCGAAGCTCACCTCGCGATCGACCACCAGGCCTTCGACCTGGTGGAAGATCGGGATGTGGCGGGCATCGGGGGTGTCGCGCCGGTAGCAGCGGCCCGGCATGACCGCGTGGATCGGCAACGTGCCGTGTTCGACCGCCTCCTCCATCAGATGGACCTGCACCGGGGAGGTATGCGTCCGCAACAGGACGGTCTCCGGCGCACCGAGGTCGAGGTAGAAGGTATCGAACATGGCCCGCGCCGGATGGGCCGGCGGCATGTTGAGCCCTTCGAAGTTGTACCAGTCGGTCTCGGTCTCGGGCCCTTCGGCCACGGTGAAGCCCATGCCCACGAACACGTCCTCGAGCTCCTCACGCGTCTTGGTGACCACGTGGCGAGCCCCGCGCTCGATCGGGGCGCGCACGGCGGACCCCACGACCTCGGTGAGGTCGAGCCGGTCGGCCTCGAGCGCCGCCGCACGCTCAGCGGCCACGAGGACCTCACGGCGGGCAACGACGGCGGCGTGCACCCGGCTCCGTGCCTCGTTGAGCGATCGCCCGACCCTGCGAGCCACCTCGCGCTCGAGCGCACCGAGCCGGCGGTGCGCTTCGCTGAACGCCGAGCGCTTCCCGAGCACCGCCGTCTCGACCTCGGCAAGCTCCGCGCTCGAGTGCGCTGCCTCGACGAGCGCGAGCGCCTTCGCCTCGATCGCCTCGATCTCGATCTCCAGCTCCACCGAGCCGGCACCGTCGACCGTGGTCATCAGGCGCTCGCTTCCGATGGCGTGGGCTCGACCATGGCGGGCATCGTAGAGGCGCTGACGGTCCCTGGGGTCCGGGTTGCCGTCGGCGTCGCTCCCCCCGCGGCGGCACATCGCCGTTGACGCACGGCCTCGAAGCACAGCACCGCTGCCGCCATCCCGACGTTGAGCGACTCTGCCCGGCCAGGCATCGGAATCGTCGCCAGGCCGTCGAGGAGCTCGATCACCTCGGACCCGAGCCCGGTGGCCTCGTTGCCCAGCACGATCGCCGTGGGGAGCGTCCAGTCGAGCGCGAGGTAGTCCTCACCGCCGGCCACCGTGGCGCCCACCCGGCGGACGCCGCTGTCCCGCAGGGCCCCGAGGGCCTCCCCCGCGGACCCCATGACCACCAGCGGCACATGGAAGATCGATCCCGCCGACGCGCGCACCGCCTTTGGATTGAAGGGGTCGACCGTCGTGCCGCAACAGATGACAGCGTCGGCGGCGGCAGCGGCAGCGCTGCGCAGGATGGTGCCGAGGTTCCCCGGGTCGCGCACGTCGACACAGACCAGCACGAGGGTCAGCGACTCGAGCGCGCTGAGCGCGGTGTCGCACATGGGGAACACGGTCATGGTCGGCTGGGGCGTGACCGTGTCAGACACCCGTTCGGCGACGCCCGGCGCGAGATCGAAGACCTTGGCCCCACGATCGAGTGCAGCGCTGGCGAGCTGGGCAACCCCCCGGTGCTGGTGGGTGCCCGACGCGATGAACATGACCTCAGGCACGGCGCCGCTGGCCATGGCCGTGCGCGTCAGCTCGAGCCCCTCGACGACGAAGGCGCGCTCCGCCCATCTCGCCGACCGCTTCACCAACAGGCGCCGCAGGCGCCTGACCCGACGATGCGAGAACCCGAGCGCCGAGCTCAGGAACCGCCCTCCATTGCAGGGCCTGCTTCGGCACTCGCTGGCGAGCTCCCTCCAGCGACGTGCCCTTTGGAGACATCCACCAGGACCCCGAACGCGGCGGGGTCCGTGACCGCGAGGTCCGAGAGGACCTTGCGGTCGACCGCCACCCCGGCCTGATGGAGCCCGGCGATGAACTTGTTGTAGCTCAGGCCACGCGCACGGGCCGCCGCGTTGATCCGTTGGATCCACAAGCGCCGGAAGTCACCCTTGCGCGCGCGCCGATCGCGATACGCGTACTGCATGGAATGCAAGAGCTGCTCGTTCGCTGCCCGAAACGTCCGGCTCTTGTTCCCGTAGTAGCCCTTTGCCTGCTCAAGGACCGCACGGTGGTGCTTGCGCCCGTGCACCGATCGCTTGACTCTGGCCATCTGTCGTCTCTCTCCTCGTGTTGCCTGGAATGCATGGGGCACCGCTCGATGGTGCAAACCCTTCGTTCCAAGGGTGGGCCATTCAGCGTCCCAACAGCCGCCGAACCGCCCGCCGGTCCGCGCTGGCGACCTCGGTCTCCCGGGCCAGCCGGCGCGTTCGGACACTGGACTTCTTTTCGAGCAGGTGTGACCGAAACGCCTTCCGCCGACGCAGTCGCCCCGAGCCGGTGACGGCAATCCGCTTCGCTGCACCTCGGTCCGTCTTCATCTTGTGCATCTCGACTCCTCAGCTCGTCACCGTCGTCACGCGGTTCTCGTCGGGTCCGAGGCGCCACTCGGCCGCCCCGTCGCCCCCGACTGACGCGTCCCCCCGGATGCCGCCTCCTCTGCCACTGATCCGTTTCCTCCAGGCCGCCCGTTGTGGGCCCCGGACGCTGAACCCTCGCCCTGCGGCGCCGCATCCGGACCGTTGCGCTCTGCCACCGATGCCGCATCCCGGGCTGCCCGCGCCGCCGCCGCCTGGCGTGCGCGCCGGTCCGGCGCCAGCACCATGACCATGTTCCGGCCGTCGAGCCGAGGCTGGGCTTCCACCTTCGCCACGTCGGTGAGCTGCTCGGCAACGCGATCGAGGATCTTCTTGCCAAGCTCGGGATGGAACACCTCACGGCCCCGGAACATGATCGTGAGCTTGACCTTGTGACCATCCTCGAGGAACCGAGCCACCTGACGGGTCTTGGTCTCGAAGTCCCCCGGGCCGATCTTCGGCCGGTACTTCATCTCCTTGATCCCGAGGTGGAGCGCCTTGCGTTTGGACTCCTTCGCCCGCTGGGCCTCGTCGAACTTGAACTTGCCGTAGTCCATGATCCGGCAGACGGGCGGGTTCGCGTTCGGCGCCACCTCGACGAGGTCGAGGTCCAGGCTCCGCGCGATTGCCAGCGCCTCGGGAAGCGGCTTGATCCCGAGCTGCTGACCGCCCGGATCGACGAGACGCACCTCTCGCGCTCGTATTCGGTCGTTGATCCGGTGCTCGTTGGTGGTCTCAGTGACGATGCGGCATCATTCCTCTCTCTCGGACCGCGGCCTCACCCGCGGCCATGATCATGGGAGAGCGGTGCACGACAGCGGATCGAACACATCGCCTGCCGTCTTGACCTGGCGCACCGGCCTTCTGCGCTCCATGCTCCCGAGCTCGTTGCGACCACGAGGACAAGGGATTGGTGGCCAGGTGGAGGCACCGCGTCGGCTGCCCCGCTTTCCCCATTGCTCGACTCGTTAGGGTACCAGCATGAGCAGCCTTTGGACACCCTCCGGAGAACATCCAGTCGGCGATCGTCGTCCCTCGGGACCCGCCGGCAGCGGGGATCAGGGTGGGTCGTCGACACCACCACGCCGCTCGGGCGGGGACGACCAGCCAGTCCGGGAGGCTCGAACCGGCGCGGCATCCAGCAGGACCGAGCGCGCGGCAAGCGAGGCGGAGCTGGAGGCACTTCGGAAGCAACTGGCCGCCGCGCCCGCCGAGACGGTCATCGCGAATCACTGCTACGGGCTCTTCGAGCTTGCCGCCGTCTACCTCGCAGAGCGCCCAGCCAAGCTCGCCGACGCGCGCCTGGCGATCGATGCCTTCGGTTACCTCGTCGACGGGCTGGGGGACCGCCTCGGCGAGCCCAGTGCCGCACTGCGGGACGCGCTCACCCAGATCCGGCTCGCCTTCGTCCAGGTCGAAGGGGCGACGCGTGCCGCCAACCAGCAGGCCGACGGCCAACGGGCCAGTGGCGCCAGCTCCGCGAGCGCCTAAGGCGCTGCGGACCCCGCAGAACCAGGGCATCAGCACGCGCCGGAGGCCGTCGGTCGCCATGGCGTCACGCCGCGCGCCTCGAGCGTCCCCCCGTGGCCAGCGGCGACCTCGAACACCACGGGGGTGCCGACATTGATGGAGCGCGATCCGTCGCTGATCGCCGTGCAATGAAACGGCACGGATCGTCCCTGCTCGTCGACGATCACCCCCACCCCGCGCTCGTCATCAAAGGACGAGACTGCGCCCAGCAGCGGGCGCGACCGTGCCGACCACGGCTGTGCACTGCGCAGGTGCTCGGTCATCAATGGACGATCTTGGAGAGCGCGAGCTCCAAGATATCCATCGCGCCCGCCTCCTTCAGCGCCGGGATGAGCGTGTTGATCTCCCGCTTAGGGACGACCGTCTCGAGTGCATACCCCCCGCCGGCCAGTTCGGCGATCGTGGGCGAACGGAGCGCGGGGAGGCGACTGAGCACGGCATCGAGACCATCGGTGGAGACGTTGAGCTTGACGAGCACCTTCTCGCGTGCCTCGATCGTCCCCTGCAGCAGCACGAGGATCTGCTCCATAAAGCGGCGCAGCGCCGGGTCCGCTGCCGAGTCCGGGTTCGCCACGAGCTCGGTGCTCGAGACGAGCAAGGTGTGCACGACCCGAAGGCCCGCTGCCCGAAGCGCGCGGCCGGTCTCGGTCATGTCAACCACGCAATCGGCGATGTCGGGCACCTTTGCCTCGGTCGCACCATAAGACACCGAGATCTCCGCGTCGATCCCGTGCTCGGCGAGGCACCGTCTGGTCAGCTCCGGATACTCCGTCGAGACGCGCAGCTTCCCATCGTGCTTGGCGAGGTCCTCGATGCGCTCGTAGGGGGCGTCTTGGGCAACCGCGAGGACGACGCGCACCGGGTTGGCGGTCTCCTTGGCGTAACGGAGCTCGCCGAGGGAGACGACGTTGGCCCCACGTTCCTCGATCCAGTCCCGTCCCGTGATCCCGATGTCGAAGAGGCCGTCTTCGACATAGACGGGGATCTCCTGAGGTCGCAGGATCCGGACCTCACCGATCCGGTCGTCCTCGATCGTCGCCCGATAGTCCACCCCCGACGAGCGGCGAACCGCGAGGTCGGCGGCGGCGAACAGCTCGAGCGTCGCGTGCTCGAGCGAGCCCTTCGGCAGGACGAGGCGGAGCTTGCGCGGGCTCACCGCGCCCCCACCGTCGCGCCGTGGCGGGATCCGGGTGCACCGTCGGTCCACGGCGCGCCCAGCCTCGGCCAGGCACCCCGCATCGCTGCGTGACGCAGCGATGCCCTCATGAGACCGAGCGGCGCAGGAAGTGCACCATTTCGACCGCCGTCATCGCCGCCTCCCGTCCTTTGTTCGACTCGTCTGGCATCGAGCGCTGCAACGCCTGCTCGCGGTTCTCGGTGGTCAACACCCCGAAGGCCACTGGCACCCCAGTGTCGAGCTGCACGCGCTGGATGCCAGCGGCGCACTGCCCAGCCACCATCTCGTAGTGCCCGGTCTCGCCACGGATCACCGCGCCCAGGCACACCACCGCGTCGACGCTGCCCGACGCTGCGAAGCGCTGCGCCGCCAGCGGCATCTCGAACGCGCCCGGCACCCAGCGCAGGACCACGTGCCCGGGATCCACCCCACATGCGGCCAGGCCCTCGAGCGCGCCGCGAACGAGGCGATCGGTCACCTCCGCGTTGAAGCGCGAACCGATGACCGCGACGTGCAATCCGCGTCCGTCCCGCGTGCCGACCCCCGGGGGATCCGGGCGCGCACCCCGCTCGTCGATGGTATCTGCGGGCAGGCCGTAGCCTTCAGCGGCCACGAACCCTCACCGCAGGTCACCCGAGCTCGTCAACGAATCCCCCTCGGGGGCTGGCAAGTCACCGTCCGACATCGGAGGATCGCCCAGTTTCGTCAAAAGGTGGCCCAGGCGCTCGCGCTTGGTCCGCAGGTATTCGATGTTCTCGGGGTTGGGGGAGGTCTCCAGGGGCACCCGTTCGACGATGTCCAGACCGAACCCCTCGAGCCCGCCGTACTTGCCCGGGTTGTTGGTCATGAGCCGCATCGTCGTGACCCCCAGGTCGACGAGGATCTGCGCGCCGATGCCGTACTCGCGGCTGTCGACCGGCAGGCCGAGCTCGAGATTGGCATCGACGGTGTCGTGGCCCTCCTCTTGCAGCCGATAGGCCCGAATCTTGTGGCCGAGCCCGATGCCCCGCCCCTCGTGGCCACGGAGGTAGACGACGACCCCGCCCTCTCGCTCGATGTGCCCGAGCGCGGCGCGAAGCTGCGGGCCGCAGTCGCAGCGCATCGAGCCGAAGACGTCCCCGGTCAAACATTCCGAGTGCACCCGGACGAGCACGTTCTCCCGACCGGCGACCTCGCCGCTCACGAGCGCGAGGTGCTGCTCGCCGTCGATGATCGACTCGTACACGTACGCCGTGAACTCGCCCTCCACCGTCGGGATCCGGGCTGCGGACACCCGGCGCACCAGCTTCTCGGTCCGACGCCGATACCGGATCAAGTCGGCGATCGTGATGAGCGGTAGGCCGAAGCGCTGCGCGAAGCGTTCCAGCTCGGGGAGCCGTGCCATCGAGGCCTTGTCCTCGGAGACGATCTCGCACAGCACGCCAGCGGGCACCATTCCGGCGGCACGAGCGAGGTCGACGGCGGCCTCGGTGTGTCCTGCCCGCTTGAGCACGCCGCCCTCCCGATAGCGCAGCGGGAAAATGTGCCCGGGACGCCGGAGGTCGGAGGGCTGCGTCGAGGGATCGATGAGGGCTGCGATCGTCGCCGCGCGGTCTGCGGCAGAGATGCCGGTCGTGGTGCGGTTGCGCGCGTCCACGCTCACCGTGAACGCCGTTCGCTGCGCCTCGGTGTTCGTGTGCACCATCAGTGGCAGATCGAGCTGGTCCGCTCGCTCGGGGGTGATGGGGCAACAGATCACCCCCGAGGTGTGCTGGAGGAAGAAAGCGATCTTCTCCGGGGTCGCCGATTGGGCGGCCATGATGAGGTCGCCCTCGTTCTCCCGGTCCGCATCGTCGACGACGACGACCATCCCCCCGTTGGCGATTGCCTCGATCGCTGTCTCGATGGCCGCGAAGGGCATCAGGCTGCCAGCTCCACCCGCAGGTCTGACCCCAGACGCTCCACCCCGAGGACCCTCCCCCGCCACAGCTCCCCAATGGTCTGCGCACCGTGCCCGGCGAACGCCGGGAACGCGTCGTCGCCACCGAACAGCGCCGGCGCGAGGTACAGGACGTAGCGATCGACGAGGCGGGCACGGTGGAACGCCGACGCGACCGTCGGACCCCCTTCCACGAGCACCTGCAAGACCCCCTTGGCACCCAGTTGGTCGAGGATCTCCCCGAGATCCCCCTTCATCGAGAGCGCGGGTTGGACCTTCGCGCCGACCGGCACGTCGCCGAGCACGACGCGTAGCGGCTGACGAGCCGTCGGATCGCCGAGGCGGACGGTCAGTGCGGGATCGTCCGCGCGCACCGTTCCCGCCCCCACGAGCACCGCGTCGGACTCGGCCCGCAGGCGGTGGACATCTCTGCGAGCGGCTTCGCCGGTCAGCCACTGACTCGTCCCGTCGGGAGCCGCGGTCCGTCCGTCGAGGGTGAGCGCCAGCTTGAGCACGACCCAGGGGCGCCCGGTCCGGCGATGCTTCACGTAGGGGGCGAGCTGCTCGGCGACCGCTTCGGCACCCACCCCCGTCGTTACCTCGATCCCCGCCGCCTCCAGCATGGCGATCCCACCCCCGGACACCTGGGGGTCCGGGTCGGTGATGCCGATGACCACCCGTCGCACCCCGGCAGCGGCGATGGCCTCGGCACACGGTGGGGTGCGGCCGTGATGGCTGCAGGGCTCGAGGGTCGTGTACAGCGTGGCACCGGCCGCGGCCCCCGCCCCTTGCGCTCGACGGAGGGCCACGATCTCCGCATGGGCACCACCGGGGGGACGGGTTGCACCCTCGAAGGTCTTCCCGTCGGGGGCAACCACGACACATCCCACCCATGGATTCGGCGCGGTCGTCGTCCGAACCCCTTGGGCGAGCTGGCATGCTCGGGCCATGTACGCGTCATCATCGGCGACCGGAGTCCCATCGAGTCGGTCCGGTCGCGGCCCCGGCGACGCGCCGACCAGCACGTCGGTAGAGAAGTGCTGATCAGAGCCGACGCGCATCGGTTCACGATCCTACCTTGAGCGCTGCGCGGGACTCCTCGGCCACCCGACGGATGTCTTCGACGGCCTCCCAGGGCCGAGGATGCCCGAAGATCGCGCTCCCCGCGACGAACACGTTCGCGCCGGCTCGCGCCGCCAGTGCGGCGCTGCGGTGATCGATGCCGCCGTCCACCTCGACGTCCAGCACGAGCCCGGCTGCGTCGGCAGCGTGGCGTACCTGCTCGACTTTCGCCAGCACCTCGGGCATGAACTCCTGACCGCCGAAGCCTGGGAACACCGTCATGCACAGCACAAGATCCACCCGGTCCAGGTACGGCTCTGCTGCCTCGAACGGGGTGTCGGGGTTGAGCGCGATCCCCGCTCGCAACCCCAGCTCGCGCATGGTGGCCACCAAGGCCTCGGTCCCCCCGACCTCGACGTGGACCGTGCAGCTATCGGCACCGGCCTGGGCGAAGGCTCCCAGGTAACGTCCGGGATCCGTCATCATCAGATGGCAGTCGAAGAACAACCCCGAATGACGCCGAAGGGAGGCGACGACCGGCGGTCCGATCGTGAGGTTCGGCACGAAGTGGGCGTCCATGACGTCGACATGGAGCCAATCGGCCACCGCGGAGACCTCTCCGACCGCTTCGGCGAGCGCACCGAAGTCCGCCGAGAGCAGCGACGGCGCGACCTTGATCGCGCCTGCTGGCCCGGCCTCTCGAATCCGGCTCTGCTGGCTCTTCCGGCGCCCCATCGTCTCCGAGCGTAGAGGCCAGCGACGTCGAAGCGGCCCGAAGCGCACACCCCGGCGTTCATCGAGCGCCGATCACGCCTCCCGCTCGGCGCCCAGCCTCGTTCCGGGTTCGATCCGGGCACCGCGCCGGAACGCTTCGATCGACATCGCTCGGCCCCCGGCGGGTTGGACCCGGATCAACCGGAGCCATCCGGAGCCGGTCGCCACGTCGTTGCCCGACAGGGTGCCCGGCGGGACCGGTGGCTGCTCGTCGACCCGCACGGCGACCGCGTCGAGCACTCGGAGACGGCGCCCGTGGATCGCGCTGTAGGCGCCGTCGAGCCGCACGACGCGCTCGAGCAGCACGGCGGGCTGCTCCCAGTGGAGCTCGAGTTCCTCCGGGCGGATCTTCTCTGCGTAGCTCGGCTCCCCTTCCTGGGGTCGCGGGGTGGGGAGTCCTTCGGCCCCGCCGGCAAGGAGATCGACGAGCAGGCGCGTGCCGACCTCGGTCAAGCGCTCGCGCAGCGGTCCGAGGTGCTCGTGCGGTTCGATCCCAACCGCGGCACTCGCGTAGATGGGCCCGGTGTCGAGGGTCTCTTCGAGGGCCATGATGGAGACCCCGGTCACTGTCTCGCCAGCGAGGATCGCGCGCTCCACCGGCGCGGCCCCGCGCCAGTGCGGCAGCAGCGAATAGTGGAGGTTCAGCATCGGGACCGTAGCGAGCACCGAGGCGGGAATCAGCCGCCCGTAGGCGACGACCACGCCCAGCTCGATCGGTGGCGCTCCTCCGAGCAGATCCGCGACTCGATGGCTCACGGGCAGACCGAGCCGCAGGGCAGCTTCCTTCACCGGGCTGGGGCTGAGCGATCCTCCCCGGCCCCGCCTGCGGTCCTCCCTCGTGACCACAAGTGCGACCTCGTGGCCGGCCGCCACCAGCGCCTCGAGTGGGCGGACCGCGAACTGCGGCGTTCCGACGAAGGCGATCCGGGCCACGCCCGCTGCAGGCTATCGAACCGGCGGTGCTCAGGCAGTCGGGCTGGGCTCGCCATCGCTCGGTGGGCGTGGGCCACCGACGGGCACGACCGCCCCTCCGTTGAGACCCGCGACCCGTCAGCGGCGCCAGGCGAGCCGGTCGGGATCAGGGCCTTACGGCCTCCAGGCTCCGTTCGCGAAGCACCTTGAGGGCCTGGCGGCGCTGGTCCTCGTCGAGCCGTTCGATCAGAAGGATCCCGTCGAGATGGTCGATCTCGTGTTCGAACACCCTTGCCTCAAGCTCGTCCGCCTCGATGTCGATCTCGTTGCCGTCGAGATCGATGCCGACCAGGTGGACGCGGCCCGGACGAACGATCGGCCAGCTCAGTCCCGGGATCGACAGGCAGCCCTCCTCGTAGGTCCACTCTCCGCTCGACTCGACGATCCGCGGGTTGATGACTGCCCGGGGGCCCTTCCCGATGTCATAGACGAAGAGTCGGCGCTGGACCCCCACCTGGTTCGCGGCGAGGCCGCTCCCGGGAGCCTCGTGCATCGTCTCGATCATCTCCTCCACCAGCCGGACGAGACGACCGTCGATCTCTTCGACCTCCTGGGTGGGCTGTCGCAGCACCGGGTCTCCGTACTGGCGAATGGAGAAGGCAGCCATGACACCATGCTAACGGCCTCACGCAGCATCCATCCTGGCTGTCCATCCTGCTATGGGCGTCCTCAGCCGTCGGTGGCAGCATCTCCGGTGGGGTCTTCGGGCACGCTGCGCCCACGGCGAGCCAACGCCGCTTGCGCCTGACGACGTCGTCGCCACCTGTCGAGCAGGCCGACAGGGCGAACGAGGTCGGCACCGACGGCGGAACCCTTCAGACGTCGATCGGATCGACGACGATCCGCAACCTCCCCGAGGCGCTCTGGGCTTCTCGTGCCAGCGCATCGCACAACGTGACATGGTCGGGCGCTCGCACCAGCCACCGCCGCTCACCGAGCGCCGAGTACTCACAGCCGAGACCGGTCACGAACTCCCCGCCGGTCTCGCCCTCCACGGTTGCCAACGCCGTCGTCGGTGGGAGCGCCAGTTCGGCCCGGACCCGGCGCTCCCTGCGCGCCAGGACCTCCGGATCCCCCCGGACGGCGGCAACCAGGGTCTCATGGTCCGGGAGGCGGGTCTGGACCAGGACCTGTCCCCGCAAGGCCGAACCTCTCGGGCCAACGAGCCGCCCGGCCTTTGCCAGCAGGGCAAGAGCTTGCTCGGCGGCACCAAAGCGCGGCGCCAAGAGGTGCTGGTCGAAATCCAAGAAGGCCACGGCTGATGCACGACGGACCCGGTGGAGCACGGCTTCGGTCCCGACCACCACCCTCGCCCGAGCAAGGGAGGCGCCGGCGGAGTCGAGCGCGACCGCAACGCCATCGCCCCGGGCCGTCCCCCCACCCTGGGCGGCACCGGCAACGGGGTGCGGTCCCCTTCGGGTCGACGCGGTGACCTCGAGCACCGACACCCCCAGGAGCGCTTCGAGCTCCTCGCGAATCCGCGTGACGCCGGGACGCAGCACCTTGAGGCGCAGGCCACCGCAGCCCGCGCAGACCTTGGGCCGCTCCGCTCCGCACGATCGGCACCGCAGGCCGCCAGCCGCCCCAGCGCTGCCCCTCGGTCCGGGCGCGGTCGGTGCGGCCTCCTCGAGCGGTCGCCAACAGCGCTCGCAGTACGCGAGCTCACCGCAGGCCGCGCAGGCGAGCAAGCTTGCCCGACCGAGCCGGTTGAACACCACCACGAGCGGGACGGCGGGGACCGGGCCGAAGCGTCCTGCCCCCGCCGCGCCTGCCGAGGTCGCGCCTTGGGGCGCCTGCTCGGACTGTGACAGCGCTCGGGGTGCCGGCAGCGTGGCGCGCTCGTCGCCGGGCGAAGCGGCGAGCACCCGACGCGCCAAGCGGACGAACTCCTCCGAGAACCACCCGGTTCTGGGGTCCGCGCCGCGCCGGTCGACGACGGTCACCACGGGCCACCCCGCACGCTCGGATCCCCCACGAGGTGCGATCACCACCCGCCCCGCTGACAGCGTCACCGTCGGACAGGCCGACACGAGGACGCATGGTGCGCCGTCCCTACGAGCACGCTCGACCACGACCGATGGCGCGTCGTAGCAGGGGGCGCGTTCTTCCCGGAACGATTCGTCGTGGGCGTCGAGCACGACGGCGGCTCCGATCCGGCTGAGCGGCGCGAATGCCCCGGCACGGGAGCCGACGACGATCGGCCACCCCGCTGCAGCCTCTGCCCAGTCTCGGGTCGCGCGCCATCCCCGGGCGTTCAGTCGGCTCGTCAAGCGCTCGGCCCAACCACTGTTTGGGACCAAGACCAACAGCGGCCCATCGCACCAGCTCGACAGGGCCACGACGATGGGAAGCAGATCGCGAAGCGGTGGGACCCGAACCACCGCGGCACCTCCCGCTCCCTGGAGCGCGCGCCACAGCTCGCGTTGGTCAATACCCTCCACCAGCTCGCCTGGTCCCGGGCACGAGCCAGGCCACGGGTGCCGGGGCGATCGATCGTTTGCCCCGGTGGCGTCCGCATCCCGACGAGACAGGACGCGCCCGCTGGGGGGTGTCGGGAGGGACCGGACGACGCGCGTCGAGGAGGCGGTCTTGAGCAGCGGTGCGAGCGGTCCCGCCCAGCGCCATGCTGCCCACTCGGCCAGCGCCACCACCGACGCCGGAGGCCCGAGGCTGCTGACCCCGAGCAACGGCTTGGCGATCACCCCCGGCGTGGGGGCAACGGAGTCTTCGACCACCCAGCCGGTGACCCGACGTCCGTGGAGCTCGACCCGGACCCGGGTGCCGATTTGGACGGCGTCCTTGAGGGCCTCAGGCACGGCATAGTCGAAGCGGCGAGGCACTGCCGCCAGATCGGGCAGGACCCGGACCAAGCGCAACGGCATTCTCCCTTCGGCGGGCTCCCATCGAGGCGGGTCGGCACCGGCGCCGCCATCGTCGCGCGACCTCGACGCGCGTTCTGGCAGCGTTCCCCCAGGCTCATCGTGTTCCCCAGGCGAGGGGCCGTGTGGCTGGTCCCTTCGAGTCGGTCCCCTTCGAGTCGGCCCTCCGCCGCCTTGACCCCGAGACGCTCAGGGCCAACAGGTCACAGACCGAGCGCGGCCCGCAGCTCGTCGACGCGGGGGGTCGCCTCCCAGGTGAACTCTTTGTCCGAACGACCGAAGTGACCGTAGGCGGCGGTCCGCCGGTAGATGGGACGACGAAGGTCCAGGTCGCGGATGATCGCCGCCGGGCGGAGGTCGAAGAGCTCCCGAACGGCCGCGGCGATCTTGGCCGGGTCGACCGTCTCGGTGCCGAAGGTCTCCACGAGCAGCGAGATCGGTCTCGCCACCCCGATCGCGTACGCCACCTGGACCTCGCACCGGCGCGCCGCACCGGAGGCGACGACGTGCTTGGCGACCCAGCGCGCCGCGTAGGCCGCCGAACGGTCGACCTTGGAGGGGTCCTTCCCCGAGAACGCACCACCCCCGTGGCGTGCCATGCCCCCGTAGGTGTCCACGATGATCTTCCGGCCGGTGAGCCCGGTGTCCGCGCCGGGACCTCCCCGCTCGAAGACCCCTGTGGGGTTGGCGAAGACCCGGACGTTGTCGGTATCGAGGGTGCTGGGGAGCAACGGATGGATCACGTGCTCCTTGAGGTCTGGCAGCAACAGCGTCTCGAGGTCGATGCCGGGACGGTGCTGCGTGGAGATGACCACCGTGTCGAGGGCGATGGGCCGGCCGTCCTCGTAGACGACGCTCACCTGGGTCTTGCCGTCCGGACAGATGTAGGGCAGCACGCCGACCCGGCGCACCTGCGCCAGGCGCTGCGCGAAGCGATGCGCCAACCAGATCGGCAGCGGCATCAGGTCCGGCGTCTCGTCACAGGCGAAGCCGAACATCATGCCCTGGTCGCCGGCACCCTGGGCGTTCAGCACGTCCTCGCCACCGGCTCCAGTGCGAAACTCGTACGCCGCGCCCACCCCCTGGGCGATGTCGGGCGACTGCTCGCCGATCGTCACGACGACGCCACAGGTGCGTCCGTTGAAACCGACCGCGTCGTTGTCGTAGCCGATGTCGCAGATCGTCGAACGCACGATCGACTGGATGTCGACATAGGTCTTCGTCGTGATCTCGCCGGCAACCACCACCAGCCCGGTCGTCAACAACGCCTCGCAGGCCACGCGGCTGTTGGGGTCCTCCTCCAAGAGCGCGTCGAGGATGGCGTCGGAGATCTGGTCGGCCATCTTGTCGGGATGGCCCTCGGTCACCGACTCCGAGGTAAAGGTGCTGCGAACGCTCATCGATGGTCCTCCGGTTCGATTGACTGGCCGAGGTACGCGTTGCGGGCGTGCTCAGTTCCGAGGCGCACCGCGCCGGGGTGCGCTCCGTGGACAGGATCCTCGTCCGTCGGCGCCGATGGCGGGACGGGGTCGCCGGCGGCGAGCAGCTCGACGACCCGGTCCCACACCGCGTCGGCTACCGCGTCCTTGGTCTGCAGGGGGAGCTGCTCGATCCCCGCCGCCGAGATCAGTGCGACCTGGTTCGTGTCGTGGTCGAAGCCGGCGCCGGCGACCATGACGTCGTTGACGACGAGCAGGTCCACGCCTTTGCGGGCGAACTTCTCCATTCCCTTGCCGAGCGCGTCGCCGGTCTCGGCGGCGAAACCGACGATCACCTGCCCGGGTCGGCGACGCTCGACCAGGGCGCGCAGGATGTCCGGCGTCGGTTCGAGCTCCAGCTCAGGCACGCGCTCGGATCGAGTGAGCTTGGACGGCGCCGCTCGCTTCGGACGGTAGTCCGCGACCGCTGCGGCCATCACAATGACCTCGGCCTGCTCGGCCGCCGGCAGGGTCGCACGGGCCATCTCCTCGGCCGTTTCGACCGCCAGCACGTGGATCCCCTCATCGGCGGGCGCAAACGGTGCGGCAGTCACCAACGTCACCGCCGCACCACGCCGTGCGGCGGTCCTGGCAAGCGCGTGCCCCTGCTTGCCGGAGGAGCGGTTCGAGAGGAACCGCACCGGATCGATCGGCTCGCGCGTCCCGCCCGCGGTCACCACGACCCGTCGACCGCGCAGGTCACGTCCGGTGTCGCGATGGGGCGCGCCAGAAGCGCCCGAGCCCGCCCGCGAGGGCCCCGATGACTGAGGACGCGCCCGGTGGCGCTCCAGCAGCGACAGCACCCGCTCGACGATCACCTGCGGGTCTGCGAGACGACCCGCTCCCACGTCTCCGGCGGCCAACGCGCCGACGTCCGGGTCGACAACCTCCACCCCGCGCCGGCGCAACGTGGCGAGGTTCTCCTGTACCGCGGGATGCTCCCACATCTCGGTATGCATCGCCGGGCAGACCAAAACCGGCGCGCGGGTCGCCAAGGCCGTCGCCGACAACAGGTCGTCAGCCAGCCCGCAGGCCAGGCGCGCAAGGATGTCCGCCGTCGCGGGTGCGATCACGATGAGATCCGCGCGCTGACCGAGCCGTGTGTGCGGGATCGGCACCGGGGCATTCCACAGCTCGGTCTGTGCCGGCTCCGAAGCCACCGCGGAGAAGGTGAGCGGCGTGACGAAGCGCGTCGCCGAAGGCGTGAGCACCGGCACCACGTGGAGACCGGCATCGACCAAGCGCCGACAGACCTCGACGGCCTTGTACGCGGCGATACCGCCGGAGACCCCGAGAATGACCCGCTGCGGCATCGCCGTCGAGGTGTCCGTGCCCTCGTGCTCGGATGGCTAGCCGGCAGCCGGGCTCTCGTCGCCCTCTTCGGCGCCACCCGTCTCGACCGGGACGATCCGGTCGACCTCGGCCCCCTCAACAGCCTCGACGCTCTCGGGCGTCGAGACCTCCGCCCCGCCGTCACCAGCGTCGCCCAGCACCGCCGAGGCCGTTCCCTCGTCGGGCGCGAGGGTGCCATGGTGCGCCGGTCCCTCTTCCCCGACACGGTGATAGGTGGTCTTCCCCGCTGCGATCTCCTCGAAGGCGATGGACAGCGGATTCCCCGAAACCGAGGCAACCTGGGGCGGCACCACACGACCGAGCCCCTCGCCCAAGCTGTTGTAGTAGGCGTTCACCTGGCGCGCCCGGGCAGCGCCCAGCGCGACCAAGGTGAACTTGGAGTCCACCTTGTCGAGGAGATCTTCGATCGGCGGGTCCATCAAGGTCGACCGGCCAGGTTGCACGGACATCCTCCGGTGTGGTGTCGAAACGGGCGATGGGAGCCGAGCCCGAGGCTCAGCCTCCCGCGCGGGCCGCTGCCACTATACCGGCCACCTCCTCGGTCGCCCGTTCCACGTCGTCGTTGACGACCACGTGACGCGCGATCTTCCGGGCGGCTTCGACCTCATGGCGTCCGGCCTCGATGCGCCGGGCGACGTGCGCCTCGTCGTCGCCGCGGGACTGGAGGCGTTGGGCCTGCGCCGCCACCGAGGGTGGGAGCAGGAGGATCACGACGGCATCGGGCCGACGCTCGAGGACCTGGCGAGCCCCCTGCACGTCGATCTCGAGCAGGAGGTCCTTGCCCTCGGGAGGGTCGACCATCGGGGTCCCGTAGAGGTGACCCAGGAATTCCGCCCACTCCAGGAAGCCACCTTCGGCAGCGTGCGCGCGAAACGTCTCGGGGTCCACGAAGACGTAGGCATCGGCCGGCTCCCCGTCACGACGCGGCCGCGTCGTCCAGGAACGGCTCAGCCACAGACGCGGGTCGCGCGCGACGAGGCGCTGCGCGATCGTCCCCTTGCCGGCTCCGCCGGGCCCGACGAGCACGAAGGTCCGGGGCGCGGCGGCACCCCGGTGCCGGGTTCTTCGTTGGTGCTGCAGCGCGCGGGAATGCGGAAGGCTTCAGCGAGCCGTCACGCGCAAGAGGTCGGCCCGCTGCTTCGCTCCCAGCCCCTGGATGCGGCGGCTCTCGCTGATGCCGACCGTCTCCATCAACCGGCGGGCCTTGACCTTGCCCAGCCCCGGGAGCGACTCGAGCACCGAGACAACCTTCATCTTTCCGACGGTCTCGTCGTTCTCGGCCTTCTGCAGCAGCTCTTCGAGGGTCAGGGACCCGAGCTTGAGCTTCTCCTTGACGTCAGCACGCTCGCGGCGGACCTTGGCGGCCTTCTCGAGTGCAGCCTGACGCTGCTCAGTGGTGAGTGCAGGCGGTTGCGGCATGGCTCCGACCATAGCGCCTCGAGCCCACGACGTGGCGAAATCTCTCACCAGCGGGAGCGGGCTCGCGTGCCCGGCGGTGCCCTCGGCGGAGGGACCGCGGCGCCGCGGGCACTGCGTGGGCACACGGGGCCCCGGCGAAGCCCCGCGTACTCGGCGCGTCAGCGCAGCGCTGGCGCGATCTCGTCGTGGGCCCGCTGGAGCGCCGCGCGCAACGCGCCCGGATCGGGGCCCGCACGCAGCAGCGAACGCGAGAGGTTCACGAGCACCGCGTTCGACGGGGCATCGGCGAAGGCCCTCGCGAGGTCGCCAGGGGTCGCCCCCTGCGCTCCGACCCCCGGAGCCAGGTAGAACCCATCGGAGGGCAACCGGAGCGGATGACCGCCGGCAAGCACGCCGATCACCGCGCCCAAGGCATTCGATCGTCGCGACAGTTCGTCGAGGAGGAGCTCCTCGAGGCTCGTCGATCCGGGGTCCGTGTGCTGGGCGTCGCGGGACACCTCGACCACCGAGGTCTGGACGAGGCGGCCGCCGGGGTTGCTGCTGCGGACGACGACGAAGATGCCGCGACCATTGGCCTCGGCAAGCTCGACGAGCGGATCGAACGCCTCGATCCCGAAGTACGGAACGACCGTGAGGGCATCGGATCCGAACGGTCCGGCTTCTGACAACCACGCCTGCGCGTACTGGACCATGGTGTTGCCGATGTCGGATCGCTTCGCATCGGCGATCGCGATGAGCCCCGCCTGGCGCGCGTCGCGCAATGCCCGCGCCAGCACGGCCATGCCGTCGGGGCCATGACGCTCGAAGAAGGCCGCATTGAGCTTCACCGCAGGGACTGCGCCACGCACGGTCTCGATGCATCGCCGGGCGAACGCTTCGACACCGCTCGCGTCGTCATCGAGGCCCCAGGCCTCCAAGAGCTCGCGACTGGGATCGATCCCGACGCAGAGCGGGCCGTGTGCCGCGACGGCCGCGCGGAGCCGGCGGCCGAATGCCCCGGGTTGGCGAGCAGCGGCGAGGGTCAACGCGCACGCCCCGACGCGCCGGGATCCGTCACTGGGCCACGCCGACCAAGTCCCGCACAGCGCCCACGTGGTGGCGCCGGCACCAGCGATCGATCTCTGCGAGGATCCGCCACGGGGCACGCGGGTCGCGAAAGATCGCGGTCCCCACTTGCACCGCATCGGCCCCCGCCATGAGGAACTCGATCGCCTCTCGACCGCTCGTCACCCCGCCCACTCCCACGATGGGCGTGTCGGAGAACGCGTTGCGCACCTCCCAGACCGCGCGCAGCGCGACCGGGTGCAGCGGCATGCCGGAGAGGCCACCTGCGCCGGCCCCGAGGCTCGGTCTGCGCCGCTCGACGTCGATCGACAGGCCCGGAAGGGTGTTCACCAATGTCAAGGCCTCGGCACCGCCAGCCAGCGCGCCGGCGGCGATCTCGGTGAGATCGGCGACAGCCGCGCTGAGCTTCGCCCAGCGCGGCTTGCCGCAGCGCGCGGCCTCGACGGCCTCTGCGGTCGCCGACGCCGATTGGGCGAACATCCGCGAGCGGTCCTCGAGATTGGGACAGCTCACGTTGACCTCGACCGCGACGACGGTTGCGCCGACCGGAGCAAGCAGTCGCGCCACGCGCTCGAAGTCCGAGACCCTCTGTCCCCAGATGCTCACGACCACACGCGCTTGGAGCGCAGACAGGCGAGGGAGCTCGGTCTCCAGCCAGGCCGGCAACCCCGGACCTGCGAGCCCGACGCTGTTGAGCATCCCCTGGCCCACCTCGGTGACCCTGGGGGCCGGGTTGCCCGGCCAGGGATCCGCTGCAAGCGACTTCACGACGACCGCGCCCAATGCACCGAGCCGGCCGTAGGGGGCGAGCTCGGCGCCGTAGCCGCTCGTCCCCGACGCGGTCATGACCGGGTTGGGGAGCTCGACCGAACCGACACGGGTGCGCAGGTCAGGAGGAGTCACGCCCACGCTGTCCCCGCGCTCCGCTCCGGCGCCCCGTCACCGTCGGCCAGCCCGCTGCACCCAAGCACGCTCAGTGCTCGCCGACGGCCAGCTCGCCCATGGCGCGTCGGTCCCCAGTCCGGCCATGGAGCTCCTGGAGGCTGCGCACCTCGAGCCGATGCCGCGCCCACTCGGCGATCCCGGCAGCCGCGGCCCTCGCCGCGGCGAGCGTGGTGAGGCAGGGGACCCGATGCGCCACGGCGGCCCGGCGAATATGGAGGCCGTCGGCCCGCGGACCCGATCCTCTCGGGGTGTTCACGACGAGCTGGACCTTCCCGCCGGCGATGAGCTCGACGGCATCGGCCCCCCCACCAGCGTCACCCACCTTCGCGACGATCGTGGAGACACTCAGGCCCGCGTCCGTCAGCCACTGCGCGGTTCCCTCGGTCGCGGCCAGAGCGAACCCGAGGGCAGCGAACTGCCGGGCGACCGCGAGCCCCGCGGGCTTGTCCCGGTCGGCGAGGGAGAGGAACACGGTGCCGCCCTCAGGGAGCCGGCTTCCCGCAGCCATCTGGCTCTTGACGAAGGCCAGGCCGAAGTTCCGGTCCACCCCCATGACCTCGCCGGTCGAGCGCATCTCCGGACCCAACAGGGTGTCAACCTGTGGGAACCGGTCGAACGGCAGCACCGCTTCCTTGACGCTCACATGGGGCAGCGCGGATCCGGGCAGGCGCATGGATCCGTCGTTGCTAGAGCCCGGTGGGCCACCGGTCCCGAGGCCGGGGACCCCCTCGACCCCGAGCGCGCCAAGGGTCTCGCCGACGATGACCCGGGCCGCGATGGCGGCGAGGGGCAGACCCGTTGCCTTCGCCACGAAGGGCACCGTCCGGCTCGCTCGGGGATTGGCTTCGAGGACGAAGACCGTGCCGTCCTTGACCGCGTACTGGACGTTGAGCAGGCCTTGCACCTCGAGGGCAGCGGCCAGGGCTCGGGTGTGGCGATCGATGACCGCGAGCACCTCGGGGTCGAGGCTTTGGGGCGGCAGCGCGCACGCAGAGTCCCCCGAGTGCACACCGGCCTCCTCGACGTGCTCCATGATCCCTGCGACGAGGACCTCCCCGGCACGATCGCGGACGGCATCGACGTCGACCTCGATGGCATCCTCGAGGAAGCGGTCGACGAGGAGCGGACGCTCGGCACTCAACCCCCCCTCGCGCTGGAGTGCCGCCGCCATCGTCTCCATCACCCGTGCAAGGCCGGCCTCGTCGTACACCACCTCCATCGCCCGCCCCCCAAGGACGTAGCTCGGGCGCACGAGCAGCGGGAAGCCGATCCGCTCGGCGACCTCGAGGGCGTCGGCGAGCGTCACGGCGGTCCCCGAGGGCGGCTGAGGGATGCCGAGGCGGGCACACAAGACGTTCCATCGTCGGCGGTCCTCGGCGAGATCGATCGATGCAGGGCTGGTCCCCAGCACGAGCTCTGCCGGCAAGCCTGCGGCCAGCTTGAGGGGGGTCTGGCCGCCGAGGGTGACGATCACCCCAGCCACCCGGCCGTCTCCCTCGCTCGCCGCTTGCTCGGCCTCGAGTACGTTGGCGACGTCCTCGCCGGTCAGCGGCTCGAAGTACAGCCGGTCCGAGGTGTCGTAATCGGTCGAGACGGTCTCGGGGTTGCAGTTGACCATCACCGTCTCGTAACCGGCCTCGCGCAGCGCCAAGCTGGCGTGCACGCAGCAGTAGTCGAACTCCACCCCCTGACCGATCCGGTTGGGACCCGACCCCAAGATGACCACCCGGGGGCGCGCCGAGGGTCGCACCTCGGACTCGTCCTCGTAGGTCGAGTAGTGGTAGGGGGTGAAGGCCTCGAACTCCGCTCCACAGGTGTCGACCGTCTTGAACGTGGGGGTGACCCCTGCGGCCACCCGTGCGGCCCTCACCCTCGCCTCGCTCACCCCGAGCAGGTAGCCGAGCTGGGCATCACTGAAGCCCAGCTGCTTGAGGCGGCGAAACTCCCCTCGGGCGATCCCGCCCAGCACGCGATCCCCTGGCGTGCCGGCGCCCCCTGGGCCCGTCGTGGCTCCTGCGTCGCGCTCGGCCTCTGCGCGCACCTGCGCCTCGAGCTCAAGACGGGCGTCGCTGATCCGGCGGATCTGGCGGAGGAACCACGGATCCACGCGGCAACGCTCGTGCACGGCCTCCACCGGGAGGCCACGCCGCAGCGCCGCCTCGATCTCGAAGATGCGCTCGGGGGTGGGCACCGCGAGGCGATCGAGGAGCTCGTCGTCGTCGAGGGCGTCGAGGGCGACTTCGGCTGGATCGGCGTTGAGCCCGAACCGGCCCTGCTCGAGCGAGCGGAGCGCCTTCTGGAGGGACTCGCAGAAGGTGCGGCCGATCGCCATCACCTCACCCACGGACTGCATGCGGGTCCCCAGGCGGTGATCGGCTCCGTTCAGCTTCTCGAACGCCCACCGCGGCACCTTCGTCACGACGTAGTCGATCGTCGGCTCGAAGCTCGAGGGTGTGGCGCGGGTGATGTCGTTGGCGATCTCAGGGAGCAGGTACCCGACGGCGAGGCGCGCGGCGATCTTGGCAATCGGGAAGCCCGTCGCCTTGGAGGCGAGCGCGGACGAACGCGAGACCCGCGGGTTCATCTCGATGATGAGCCGTTGCCCGGTCGCAGGGTCCACCGCGAACTGCACGTTGGAGCCGCCCGTCTCGACACCCACCCGGCGGATGCACGCGAAGGCGTCGTCGCGCATCGCCTGGTACTCGACGTCGGTCAGGGTCTGGGCGGGAGCGACGGTGATCGAGTCACCGGTGTGGACACCCATGGGATCGAGGTTCTCGATCGAGCAGACGATGACGCAGTTGTCGGCGCCGTCGCGCATCACCTCGAGCTCGTACTCCTTCCAGCCGGCGATGGAACGCTCGACGAGGACCTCGCCGACCGAGCTCGCCTGGATCCCGGTCTCGACGAGGGCAGCGAGCGCGTCGGGGTCTCCGGCGATCCCCGATCCCTCGCCGCCTAAGATGAAGCTCGGGCGCACCATGACCGGGAAGCCGACCCGCTCGGCGATCGCCATGGCCTCGGCAACCGAGCGCGCGTAGCCCGACTCGGGGACCAAAAGGCCGATCCCCTTCATCGCCTCCTTGAACGCTTCGCGTGCCTCGGCGGTGCGGATCGCCTCCGGACGGGCTCCGATGACCTCCACGCCAGCGGCATCGAGTACCCCGCGATCCCACAGCGCCATCGTGAGGTTGAGGGCGGTCTGCCCTCCCAGCGTGGGGAGCAGGGCATCGGGGTGCTCCTTGTCGATGATCGCCGTCAGCACGTCAGGGTCCAGCGGCTCGACGTAGGTGCGGTCGGCCATGCTCGGGTCCGTCATGATCGTGGCGGGATTCGAGTTGACGAGCACCACCCGGTACCCCTCGTCCGCCAGGACCCGGCAGGCCTGGGTCCCTGAGTAGTCGAACTCGCAGGCCTGGCCGATCACGATGGGACCCGACCCGATGACCAGGATCGATTCGATGTCCTCACGGCGCGGCACCGATCACCTCCCTCCGGCCGCAGGCGGCGCCAGCTTGGACGTCACAGAGCTGCAGTGGCTCATCGCGCCTCGGTTCGCCCGGCACGCATGAGCGCGGCGAATTCCTCGAACAGGTATCTGGCATCGTGGGGGCCCGGACCAGCCTCGGGGTGGTACTGCACGGAGAACGCGCGGGCCTTGTCGCTCCGGATGCCCTCGATGACGCCGTCGTTGAGGTTGACGTGGGTGACCTCGGCGTCGGCCACCGACCCCGGGGTGACGGCATAGTTGTGGTTCTGCGCGGTGACCTCGACGTGGCCGGTCGCCAGGCGGCGGACCGGGTGGTTACTGCCGTGGTGCCCGAAGGGCAGCTTGTACGTCGATCCGCCCAGGGCCAGCGCCAGGAGCTGGTGCCCAAGGCAGATCCCGAAGACGGGCACCTTCCCCAACAGGTCCGCCACCGCAGCGATCGGACCGCGCAGGGCGGCGGGATCGCCTGGGCCGTTGGACAGCAGCACCCCGTCGGGGTCCGCCGCCAGCACCTCCGATGCGCTCGTCCCCGCAGGGACCACGGTGACCGTGGCCATGCGCGACAGCTGACGCAGCATGGTCGTCTTGAGCCCGAAGTCCATCGCCACGACGCGTAAGGGTCCGGACCCGACCACGTAGGGGGCTTCGGCGGTGACCTCGCCGACGAGGTCCCGGCCGGTCGTGGTCTGTGCGCCCTGGGCATGGTGCAAGAGCGCGGCGACCGGCAGGGTGCCCATGGCTGCTGGGATCGCGCCGGCTGCGCGCAGATGGCGCGTGAGTCGACGGGTGTCGACGCCGGTGATCGCCGGAACCCCGTGGCGCACTAAGAAGTGCTCGAGGCCCTGGTCCGCGCGCCAGTTGCTCGGCTCGGCCACGAGGTCCCGCACGACGACCCCTCGGCAGAACGGCCGCCTCGACTCGTCGTCCGCGGGCGTCGTGCCGTAGTTGCCGATGTGGGGGTAGGTGAACGCGATGAGCTGGCCTGCGTAGGAGGGGTCCGTGAGGACTTCCTGATAGCCGCTCAGGGCGGTGTTGAAGACCAGCTCGCCGGTGGCGACCTCGAGCTCGGGCAATGCCGCTGCTGCCTCGCCCTCGAAGACCTCCCCGTCGGCGAGCACCAGGTGCGCCGGTGGGCGGTTCATTTCGGAACCCCGACGCAGGCGGGAGGAAGTCCCCAGGGGCCCTTCCCCGGGCGTCGCTCGCCACACGGTGCCCATGCCCCGGCGCTCATCGCTGCGCCTGGGCGTCGATGACGACCGGCTCCCCCCGCAGGATCGTGTGCCGCACTCGACCCCTCAAGGTCCACCCTGCAAAGGGGGTGTTGCGGCTCCGGCTCGCCAGTGCCCCTGGATCGACGACCCAGGTGGCATGCGGATCGAAGACGCAGAGGTTCGCGGCAGCACCGGCCTGGACCCAGCCTCCTTGCGCGGAGCCCACCGGCCGGCCGGGCCCCGGTAGCGCCCCCGCTCGTCGCCCACCGGCACGGCGCGCCGGCCCGACCCCAGCGATGCGCGCCGGCTGCTGGCTCATGAGCGCGAAGAGCTGCTCCTTGGGGACGTCGTCCCCAAGGGCGGCGCACGTGACCGCGAGCGCGGTCTCGAGGCCCAGCATCCCCGGTGGCGCCTGATCGAAGGGCAGATCCTTGGCCTCTGGGGCATGGGGCGCATGATCGGTGGCCACGGCGTCGACGGTCTTGTCCCTGGCGGCAGCCACCAGCGCCTCGACGTCACGACGGCGGCGCAGCGGCGGGCTGACCTTGAAGACTGGGTCGTACTCGCGCACCGCCTCCTCGGTCAGGGTGAGGTGATGCGGCGTGACCTCCGCGGTGATCGGCAACCCCTCTGCCTTTGCCCGGCGCACGAGCTCCATCGATCCCTCCGTCGACAGGTGCATGAAGTGCATCCGCGAACCGGTCAGCCGGACCAGCGCGAGGTCTCTGGCGAGCATCGTCTCTTCCGCCGCGGCGGGCACGCCGGGCAACCCCAGCCGGCTCGACCAGGCGCCTTCGTGCATCACGCCGCCGGCAGCGAGTTGACGGTCCTCACAGTGCTGCGCGAGCACCACCCCGAGACCTCGGGCGTAGTCGAGGGCACGGCGCATCACCCCGGCGTCTTGCACCCCGGTGCCGTCGTCGGTGAAGATCCGGACCCCCAGGCGCGACAGCTCGGCCATGGGGGCCAAGCGCTCCCCCGAACGTCCCATGGTGATCGCGCCGGCGACGAGGATCTCCGCGAGCGCCGAGCGCCCGAGCTCCATGATTTCGCGCGCGACTCCCGCGGAGTCGACCGGCGGCTCGGTGTTGGGCATGGCAACGAGCGCGGTGTAGCCCCCCAGGGCTGCCGCCCGGCTCCCCGTCTCGATGGTCTCAACCTCCTCTGCACCGGGCTGCCGCAGGTGGGTGTGCAGGTCGACCAGACCCGGCCCGACGAGGCAGCCACCGGCGTCGATCACGGTCGCGCCGCGCGGCACGCTCACGTCCTGCCCGACGGCTCGCACCTCGCCACCGGCGATGGCGACATCGGCACGCGTGAACCCCGTCGGCTGTAGCACGGCCCCGCCGCGAACGACGATGACCGGTCCTTGGCGCTCTGCGACCATCACCGTTCCGTCGCTGTACAACCGGTCCCGCTCGCGGCCATCGGGGTCACGACCGTGGCCAGGGCGTGACGGATGGCTGCGGCTCGGGGCGCGCCACTGCCGATCGCTGTGGTCACCACCGCGCCACGCCCTCCTCACCGCGGCGCCTGGCCGTCAGCGACCGGGCCCAGCAGCAAGAACAGGACGGCCATCCGCACCGCAACGCCGTTGGTCACCTGGCGGGTGATGACGGCATTGGGAAGGTCTGCAACGTCGGAAGCGATCTCGACGCCGCGCACCATCGGTCCGGGATGCGTGATGATCGCATCCGCGCCGAGCCGATCGAGGCGGCGCTTGGTCAGGCCCCAGTTCGTGGTGTACTCCCGAAGGGACGGCACGAACCCTCCGCTCCCGCGCTCGGCTTGCAGGCGGAGCACCGACACCACGTCAGCGCCCTCCAACGCGGCATCGAGGTCGGTAGTCGCCTCCACCGGCCATCCCTCGAGGCTTGGAGGCAGCAAGCTCGACGGCGCAGCCAGGATGATCCGAGCCCCTAATGCCGCGTAGGCGAGCACCTGGGAGCGAGCCACCCGGCTGTGGCGGACGTCACCGACGATCGCCACCCGCAGCCCTTCGAAGCACGAGACGCCGAGGGCATCGGGGTCGGTGCCGGCCCGTTCGGCGAGGACCTGGCGCACGGTGAAGCAGTCCAGCAGCGCCTGGGTGGGATGCTCGTGCCAGCCATCACCGGCGTTGAGCACATGCGCCCGGCTGGTCCACCGGGCGACCTGGCATGGTGCGCCGGCCGAGGCATGGCGCAAGACGAGCGCATCGACGCCCATTGCTTCGACGGTCTCCACGGTGTCCCTCAGCGATTCCCCTTTCTTGACCGAAGACGTCGCCACCGGCAGCGACAGCACGTCGGCGGACAGCCGTTTCGCCGCGGTCTCGAAGGACAGCCGCGTGCGGGTCGATTCCTCGAAGAACAAGGTGGCGATCACTCGACCGCGCAGCGTCGGCACCTTGGGGATGCTCCGACGCTCCACCTCGGCGAACGCCTCGGCGACGTGAAGCACTTCGGCGATCCCCTCCCGGCCGAGATCGGCGATCGAGATCAGGTGACGGCGAGGGCTCGGGGTCGAAAGGGGGATCCCCAGCGCAGGAGCGCTCCGCGCATGCACGAGCGCAGATCCCTGCCCGTCGCCTGCCATGACGGTCGTCGCGCGAGCGAAGGGCGTCTCGCTTCCCACAGCGGTCACTTCTCGACCAGCGTCCCGATGGAGACGCCGCGCTCGGAGACGTCGACCATCTCGTCGCGGCGGGTCGGCAGGTTCTTCCCGACGTAATCCGGGCGGATAGGGAGCTCGCGGTGCCCCCGGTCGATCATCACCGCCAGCTGAATTGCCCGAGCTCGGCCGTAGTCCCCGAGGGCGTTGAGCGCGGCACGAACGGTTCGCCCGGTGAAGAGCACATCGTCGACGAGGACGACCACCAGCCCGGTGAGATCGAGAGGGATCTCTGTGGCAGCTTGCGGGAGCACCGGGCGCAACCCGATGTCGTCGCGATAGAAGGCGACGTCGAGGGTGCCCACGGGGACCGACACGCCCTCGATCCGCTCGAGGATCTCAGCCATGCGGTTGGCCAGGCCGACCCCCCCGGTCTGCAGGCCGACGAGGACGACGTCGTCGAGGCCCCCGTTGCGCTCGACAATCTCATGAGCCATGCGCGTGAGCGCACGCTGCACGTCGGCTTCGGACAGCACCTCGGCATGAGGGACGAAACGAGCGCCCAACGGACGGGTATGACTGCGCTCGCGTTCTGCCACGCTCCCTCCTGCCGTATGGGCCTCACCGGACCCACTTGACGGTCGGCGCCATGGTACCAGGGCGCGCGGGAGACCAGCGCCTCCTCCTCGGTTCGGCCGGTCAGCTGCGCCGACGGAAGTGCTTGCTCAGGGTGTGGCGCTGGTGCTGGTACGACGAGCCCATGGCCTCGCCGTAGAGCAGGTCTGGCGGCTCGAGCATGCGGTCGAAGGTGAGCTTGCAGACGCGCTGGCGGTGTTCGATCATGAATGGCACGTCGTGCGCCCGGACCTCGAGGGCGGCCCGCGAGCCGTCGTGGGGCCCGGAGGGATCGAACCCGAACCCGGGGTCGAAGAACCCCGCGTAGTGGGTGCGCAGCTCGCCGCTCGTGGGATCGTAGGCCGTCATCTCGGAGGCGAGCTCCGGAGGGATCGATACGGCCTCCTCGGACATGAGCAGGTAGAAGCGCTGCGGCGACAAGACGACGCGGTTCCTGCCCTCGCGTTGCACCGGCTCCCAGAACGGCTCGGGATCGAGCGGGACCGTTGCGGTGAGATCGAGTAGCGGGGCGTTCTCCCGAGCCTGGTAGCCGACCGTGCCGGCGGGGTCACCGATGAGGTCGAGGCTGAGGAACAGGCCGTTGGCGAGCGCGAGCTCCTCTGTTGGCACGGGCCGGCCTTCGCGCAGCAAGAGATGATGGGTTTGGCGATGGAACGCGCGCACCTCGTCATCGTCGAGGGTCGTCCGTCCGACCGAGAGCCGGAGCTGGTTGAGCGAGAGGTCCTCGCGGACCTTGACGGCGAAGGACAGCGGGACGACCTCGAGGTACAGCGGCCCGCAGTAGCCGGGGGCGATGTCGTCGAAGCGATCGCTGCGGTCACTGATGACCCGGGTGAAGATGTCTGCGCGCCCGATCGAGCTCTTGGGATTGGCCCGGCCACGGATCGTGGGCGGCAACACGAGGCGCTCCTTCAGTGGGACGAGGTATGGCCGGTTCGTCTCGAGCACCGCCCCTTCACGGTGGAGGTCAAGCTCGTCGATGACGAAGTCCTTCATCTTGGCCTCGACGGTCTCCTCGGCAGGGAGGAAGCTGCAACGGATGCGGTAGGCGACTTCGCCGAGGCGGAGATCGAGGCTCGCCGGCTGGACGTTGGACTCGGGGATCGTGAACGCGCCCCCGTCGATCACGCCCGCGTCAATGGCCTCGAGGAGGCGCTGACGCGGCAGGACGCCGTTCCCGGATTCCGGGAGCGCGAGGTGCGATCGACGAGACGAGGCCGGTGACACGGCAGCGCTCACCCTACTGGCGACCCAGACGAGTGGCGACTGCGGAGAGGATCCCGTTGACGAACGCACCGGAGCCCTCCGTGGAGAAGGTCTTGGCCAGCTCGACCGCCTCGTCGATCACCACCGCGACGGGGGCGCCCCCGGGGTCCAAGAGCTCGGCGATCCCCAGTCGGAGCAGGAGCCGGTCGACGACTGCCATCCGCTCGGGCGCCCAGTGCAGGGCGCTGTCACCGATCAGCCGGTCGATCTCGGGCTGGTGGCGCTCGACCGCACGCAACAGGTCCTGGGTGAAGGGAGCAGGGGGCAATGGAAGCTCGGCTATCACCTCGCTCGGCGACCGGCCCTTCATCTCGGCCTCGTAGAGCAGCGAGAGCGCGTGCTCGCGCGCCTGGTGCCTGGTCGCACCATCGTCGTGACCACCCATGGCTCAGCGTGCTCGCTCTGAGGACCCCATGAAACCCCGCTCCTTGGACGATGGAGGGACGAGGCCCTCAGGACCTCAGGAGACCCGCGTCAGGTACTCGCCGGTCCTCGTGTCGACCTTCACGCGATCGCCGGGGTTCACGAACAACGGCACCTGGACCACGAGGCCCGTTTCCAGGCGTGCCGGCTTGCGTGCTCCGGAGACCCGATCGCCCTGTACCCCTGGTTCGGTCTCGGCAACGGTGAGCTCGACGGCCGCGGGGAGATCGATCCCGACGAGCTCGCCCTGGTAGAGCTGGACGATCGCTCCGTCCCCCTCCTTCAGATACTGCGCGGCGTCGCCCAAGGTCTGCGCGCTCACCTGCAGCTGCTCGTAGCTCGCGGTGTCCATGAACACGTAGTCCTCTCCGTCGCGGTAGAGGAACTGCATGTCGCGCTTGTCGATGATTGCCTGCTCGAGCTTCTCGTCGGCCCGGTAGGTGCGATCGAGGACCGCCCCCGTTCGGACGTTCTTCAGCTTCGTCCGCACGAACGCGCCCCCCTTCCCCGGCTTGACGTGCTGGAACTCGACGACCGTGAACAGCCCGTCGGGAAGGTCGAGCGTCATCCCGTTCTTCAGATCGTTGGTCGAAACAGCCATTTACACCACGATGTCCTTTGGAAAATGCGTAAAGGGACGACTGGCGTCCTCGGTGACGATCAAGGTGTCCTCGATGCGGACGCCGCCGACGCCGGGAACGTAGACTCCGGGCTCCACGGTGAAGACGACGCCGGGCTCGAGGATACCAGTGCCCTGCTGGCTGACAGCAGGAGCCTCGTGGATGTCGAGGCCCACTCCGTGACCGGTGCCGTGCTCGAAGCGTTCCGCGAGCCCTGCCTCCTCGATCACCCGGCGGCACACGTCATCGACGTCCTTGGCCCCCATGCCCGGGCGGACGGCCGCCACCCCGCGGGCCTGCGAGCTCGCCACGACGTCGAACAGCTTGGCGAGCATGCCCTCGGGCTCCCCACCGATGCAGAAGGTCCGCGTCATGTCGGAGCGGTACCCGTCGAAGACGGCGCCGAAGTCGACGACCACCGCATCGCCGGCCCGCACCTGACGCTGCGTGGGCTGGTGGTGCGGCTTGGCGCTGTTGGGGCCCGACGCGATGATGGTGTCGAACGCACGGTCCTCCGCTCCGTGCCGGCGCATCGCCGTGTCGAGCGCCAGTGCCACCTCGGCCTCGGTCACCGCCTCTGTGGGGGCCGAGGCGAGCAACGGAAGCACGTCGGCGAGGGCGGCGTCGGCGATGGCGGCTGCTCGCTCCATTCGTGCGACCTCCCCGGCATCCTTGCGCTGGCGCAACTCCTCGACGATCCCGCTCGTCGCGACGATCTCCCCCACCCCTTCGAATGCCTCCCGCCAGCGCTCGCTCGCCGCCCAGCTGACGTTCTCGGCCTCCAAGCCGATCCGGCCGGCACGGGCCGCTGCCAGCACCCTTCGAGCCGCTTCCCTCTGTGCCTGGGCGTTGCCGATCTCGATCCGAACCAGCTCCTCGACGCCTGCCGCGCGCACCTGCTCGGCCGACTGGGTGCGATAGCGCCCGTCGGTGGTGAGGAGCACGGCGTCTTCGGTGACCGTCACGACGCCCGCGGAGCCCGAGAAGCCCGTCAGGTAGCGCACGTTGGCCATGGTGGTCACCACGAGGGCATCGACGCCTGCTGCTTCGAGGCCGTTGCGCAGTCGCTCGATCCGGGTGGCGACCGCCAACGGCGGCAACGACTCCAGCCGCGTTTGCTCGGTGACCGTCATGGTGCGACCTCCTTGTGCTCGCGCGCTGGGTCCTCGGCCTGCACGATCGGACGATTCGTCGCGTCGTCCGTCGGGCGCGCGGCGATGAGGCGCGCCACGGCCTCGATCGCCAGCTCATAGCCCAGTCCCCCGAATCCCGCGATCGACCCGTGAGCGACGGGCGCCACCACCGAGACGTGGCGGAACGGCTCGCGACCGGCGGGGTTCGACAGGTGGAGCTCCACGACCACGCCCTCGAACGCCCCGAGCGCGTCGCGCAGCGCCCAGGAGGTATGGCTGAGCGCGCCGGCATTGACGACCAGGGCGGCCGCCCGACCACGTGCCGCGTGCACCGCTTCGATGAGCTCCCCTTCGTGGTTCGACTGGCGGTGCTCGACCCGAAGCCCCACGCGCGCCGCTGCCGCTGTTGCCGCCGCGACGTGATCCTCCAAGCTGGCCCGGCCGTACACCTCGGGCTCACGCGTCCCGAGCAGATCGAGATTGGGCCCGGACAAAAGCACCACCAGCGGCTCGCCCATCACGGTTGCGTCGATCCCATCTGTGCCAGGGTAGCGAGGACGTCGTCCTCGGAGACTCCATGCACCACTTCGACGCCACGGGGACCGTCCAAGACGAAGCTGAGGTCGTGATGGGCCTTTTTGTCCCGAGCGATGAGCGCGAGCAGACGCTGTGGATCGATCCCGGGCGGCAGCTCCGCGCGCAGGCCGAAGCGTTCGACGACGTGGCGGTGCAGCTCTACCCGCTCGTCGTCGATGCGACCGAGCCGTCTTGCCAACAGGGCCGCGAACACGAGGCCGATGGCAACCGCCTCCCCGTGCCGCAGGTCCGGGACCGAAGCAGCCCCTTCCTCGAAAGCCAGCGCCTCGAGCGCATGCGCGAGGGTGTGGCCGTAGTTGAGGACCGCCCGATGGCCGTGGTCTCGTTCGTCCGCGCCGACGACCGCAGCCTTGATCCGGACACATTGGGCGACCTGGTCGGCCAAAGGGAGTTCGAGGATCGAACCGTCGGGGGTTCCCGAACCCAAGAAGGCGTACTTCGCCATCTCCCCGCGCCCGCAGGCCCACTCCCGGGGCGGGAGCGAGTCGAGCAGCTCGGTGTCGCACAACACCGCGGCAGGCTGCCAGAAGGCGCCAACGAGGTTCTTGCCCTCAGGCACGTTGACGCCGGTCTTCCCCCCGATGGCCGCGTCCACCTGGCCCAGCAACGTCGAGGCCACGTTCACATAGGGCATCCCACGGTGGAAGATCGCCGCCGCGAACCCCGCCAGGTCGGTCACCGTCCCCCCGCCCGCGGCGACCACCACGTCGTCTCTATTGAGCTCGGCACGGGCGAAACCTCGAACCAGGGCCTCGAGGGATGAGAACGTCTTCGCCCCCTCGCCCCCAGCGACCACCGTGACCTCGAAGGGCACGCCCGGATCCAGGGTCTGCACCCAACCCGCATCGATGAGGGGTTGCTGGGTCACCACCATCGCCCGGCGGACCGACGGCAGGCGCGCGCGGATCGCCGCCGCAAGCGCATGGCGGGCACCACGGCCGATCAGCACCTCATAGCCGTGGTCCTTCAGCTCGACCGGCACGGTGATCAACGGCGCCCCCGTTCCTTCAGTCCGTTCCCTCGGTCCGTTCCCTCGGCCAACGGCGAACACCCCGTCCACGCCTGCAGCAGACGGCGCCTCCTTCGAGCGGTCTCCCTGATGGTGCCCCCTGATGATGCCCTGTGACCGGGGTGACCTCGGAGCCCGAGGCGACGGGACGACACCCGCTCAACGCGCCCGCACACCGAGGACCTCGAGCACCTGGTCGGCCACTTGCTCCGGCGTCGCCTCGTCGACGTCGATCACGGCATCGGCCACCTCCTCGTACAAGGGTCGACGACACGCATCGAGCTCGGTCAGGGTCCCTGCCGGGTCCGCGCCGAGCAGTGGGCGGTGGCTCGCCACCCCCGATGTCGCGCCGATCCGATCCGCGAGGGTCGCGGTCTTCGCGCGAAGCCAGACGACGGTGCCACGCTCCCTCATCAGCCGACGGTTCCTCGGATCGAGCACCGCCCCCCCGGCCACTGCGATCACCGCAGGGGGCGTCGAAGCCAGCGCATCGGCGAGCACCTCGCTCTCAAGGGCCCGGAAGGCCGGCTCGCCCCCGAGGTCGAACAGCTCGGCAACCGATCGCCCGGTTCGAGCTTCCACTTGCGCGTCGGAATCGAGGACCGGCCAGCCCAGCCGCGCCCCCACCAGGCGCGCTACCGTCGTCTTGCCGGCACCCATCATCCCGACGAGGAGCACCCGTCCGGTGTGGCTCGGTACGCTCACCGAAGGGCGAGCGGCGGTGCAGAAGGCGCGGTGCCCAGCGCCGACACGAACGCCTCGTGGTTGCGGATGAACTCCGCCAACGAGTCCCCGCCGAACTTGCGCAGTGCCTCGGAGGCGAGCACCAGTGCGGTCATGGTCTCGGCAACCACGCCCATGGCGGGCACCGCGGTGACGTCCGTCCGCTCTTTGAAGCTGAGCGTGGTTTCCTTCGTGACGACGTCCACCGTCTCGAGAACCGGTCGGTTGAGAGTTGCGAGCGGCTTCATGGCGACGTGGGCCACGATCAGCCCGCCGATGGACACGCCGCCTTCGATGCCACCGGCGCGGGTGGTGGCACGCCGGTACCCGCCGGACACCGAGCCCTCCGCGGGGTTCCAGTGGATGGCGTCATGGGCCTTCGAGCCGCGGCGCCCGGCGACGTCCCAGCCCTCGCCGAACTCGACGGCCTTGACCGCCTGGATGCTCATGAGCGCCTGCGCGAGGAGCCCGTCAAGCCGACGATCCCAGTGCACGTAGCTCCCCAACCCCACCGGCACGCCGTACGCGAGGACCTCGACAACCCCGCCGAGGGAATCGCCCTCCTTCGCCGCGGCACGGACCGCCGCCTCCATTCGGCTCGCCGCCTCCTCGTCGAAGCAGCGCACCGGCGACGCATCGATCCGCGCCAAGTCTTCGGGGGTCGGCATCGGGCCACCGGCGGACCGCTCCGGACCGAGTTGGACGACATGGCTGAGCACGGTAACCCCGATATGGGAGAGGAGCAGCTTCGCCAACGTGCCCGCGGCCACCCGCGCCGCGGTCTCCCGGGCCGATGCGCGCTCTAAGACATCGCGTGCGTCGTCAAAACCGTACTTCTGCATACCGGCGAGATCCGCGTGGCCGGGGCGCGGCTGGGTGAGGACCTTGCTCGGGACGCCCGGGGCCGGCGACATCTCCACCTCCCATTTGGGCCACTCGGTGTTGGCGATCTCGATCACCACGGGCGACCCGAGGGTACGCCCGTGCCGGATGCCACCGAGCAGCGTCACCGCGTCCTGTTCGAAGCGCATGCGGGGCCCTCTCCCGAAGCCCAGCCGTCTGCGGGCAAGCTCCGCCTGGAGGTCTTCCTCGGTCACAGGAAGGCCCGCCGGGAGGCCCTCGACGATCACGCTGAGGGCCCTCCCGTGAGACTCGCCCCCGGTCAGGAACCGCAACACCATGCCCAACCTACCGCCTCGACGCCCCAGGCCCTTGACCGCAGCGCCGATGAGGCACCACCCCGGGTGGGGGCAGTACTGCTCAGGCGTGATGGAGCCAGTGGGCGACGATCCAGGGTCCCCAGAGCACGCCGACGACCGCACCGATCGCCAGGGCAGGGGCAAACGGGAGGCGGGTCTTGCGCCCAGTGCCGTGGCGAACCATCAAGACGATGCCCACCACCGCCCCGACGACGAAGGCGACGACGAACCCTGCATAGACCTCGGCGAGCCCGATCCAACCGAGGCCGATCCCGATCACCCCGGCGAGGCGGACGTCCCCGAACCCCAGCCCCCGGGGATAGACCCACCAGAGCACGAAGAAGCAAGCGAACGCGATGACACCACCCAAGGCAGCGTTGCCCGCGGCACGCCAGTTCCCCTCGCTCGCCGCTGCCGACACGAGTGCGACGCTCAGGAGGACAGCAGTGGGATAGAGCACGCGGCGCGGGACGATGCCCTCGCGAAGGTCGGCGAGCGACACCGCCACCAGCCCGGTGAAGAGCACGCAATCCGCGCCGAGGACGGGAGCGGCCCCGATCCGCGCGGCACCAAGACCGAAGACCATGCCGGTGAGCGCGGCGACCAGCAGGCGTTCCACCACGCTCGCCACGGGCGGTCGCCTGGCAACGAGCCCGCGAGGCCTTGGGTGCGCGGTCCTCGCGGGTGCGAGGTGTCGGCGCCGCACGGTCGCGGTCGTTCCGCCCTCGCTCCTCGTGGCGGGCACGCTGGCCACCACATCGGGGATCGCGGCACCCAGCGCCACCCCCCCGGCGACACATCCAGCGACGAGTGTCGCGTTCAACATCGCGACGCCGAGCGGATCGCTCGCTCGCCGACCGCTCGCCGACGATCAGTAGTAGGGGTTGACCCCGCTGGCGTGATCGGTGACGTCGACCACGCCGGTGAGCTCGCTGATCTCCTCTCGCAGCGCGGTCTCGATGCCCGCCGTCAGGGTCATGCGCGAGCGGGCGCACCCCTGACATCCCCCGGAGAGGTTGAGGTACGCGACTCCCGCGGCTTCATCCATCGCGACCAGGTCTGCTCGGCCACCGTGCGCTGCGATCGAGGGGTTCACCAACTCCTCCAGCACGGCGATCACCCGCTGGGCCAGTGGCCCCTCCAATCCCGCTGCGAGCACTTCAGGAGGGACTGCCGCCCCCACGGCCGCCGGCGGTGGGCTGTTGGGGTTGACGAGGACGAGGCCACCTTCACCTTCCTCGGACCACTCGAGGCGCGCCCCTCGAAGACGATCGATGCTCGCCGCGGGGATCACGAGCGGAGGTTCGCCTTGGTGGACCGCGTCGTCAGGGCCGGCATCGGCGAGGGCCTGGAAGTACAGGTCGTAGCTGAACGAGCTCCCCTTCACGCCACTGATCTCGAGCCACAACGCGAGCCGTTCGGCGTCGGGCTCCTGGGCGAGCGCTTCGACCACCACGTTGCGGGCCTGTGGGGTGATGGTCACCACCGGCTCCGGCCGCTGCGCATCGGCACCCTCTGCGACGTCTTCCAGGTATTGGACCGAACGTGCCATGGGCCCATCTTAGGGACCCTGGGGGACATCGGGTCGATCACTGTCGATCGTGGCTCCGGACCCAGCTCGGGCGAGGAGCCAATGGTCGGCCGAGCGGCGGCGCTGCGCCACCGCGCTCGATAGGGTGCGACGGTGCCCCGCCGGCGACCGCCCGAGGACGCCCACGAATGGGTCAGCTTCGAAGACCCCGAGGAAGACCGCACCTGGCTGTTCGACGTCACCTTCCTCACGAGCCGATGGACCTGTATCTATGGAAAGGGTTGCCAAGGCGTGCTCACGGCCCCTGCACCGGAGCTCGAGCAGGGCTGTTGCTCCTACGGCGCCCACTTCGTCGATGCCGCCGACCGGCGACGGGTCGAACGGGTTGCCCGCACGCTGAGCCCGCAAGACTGGCAGTTCCACGCAAAGGGCCAGAACGGCGTCGTCAAGAGGAACCGGGCAGGTGGGGCCATGACCCGGATCGTCGAGGGCGCGTGCATCTTCTTGAACCGCCCCGGGTTCCCGACAGGACCTGGCTGCGCCCTCCATCAGGTCGCGTTGCGACGCGGCCGCAATCCCATGGAGCTCAAGCCCGACGTGTGCTGGCAGCTCCCGCTTCGCCGGGAGGACGAAGTTGGCGCCGATGGGCACGTCACCTCGACGGTGCGCCAGTGGGACCGCCGTCACTGGGGCCCAGGGGGCGCGGGGTTCCACTGGTGGTGCACCGAGTCTGACGAGGCCTTCGTCGGTCAGGCCCCCGTCGTCGAGGCAATGAAGGCCGAACTCATCGCGATGGTCGGGCGCAAGCCCTACGAACTGCTGGTGGCCTTCCTGGCAGCCCGTGAGCAACGGCTTTCAGCGCGGACCCCACTCCCCCACCCTGCGCTTCGTCGCAAAAGGGCGCAGCGCCAGCCTGCTGCCGACTCCACCTGACCTCCTCGGACCGTTCGTCTCCAGTGGTCGGTCGGGGAGAGAACCCTTCAGCCCCGTTCGTCGAGTGGGTCCGGCTCCTCGTCGTGACCGCCGCGGCGGGGAAGGGAGCCCAGGATCCGCTCGTACTGGTCTTCCTCGGCAAGGCACCAGTCTGCGTGCACGTCGTCGGGCTCGGCTCCGCACTCCGGGCACCGTTCCTCGACGATGGCCAGTGAGCGCTTCAGGCTCCGCGCTTCTTCGAAGCGGCGATGGCGTCCCTTCTTCACGACCAAACTCCTTGCTGCCAAGCGTGGCGCGGCCTCTCGCTTCTCGAGTCGCAGGCCACGTGGACGGGCTCCTCGGACGGGCCTGCCGAGCGCGCAGCCCACGATCAGCTGCACCACCCAGCGCTGCCGCCGATGCTCCCAGTTTAGTGCGCTGCATGCCGGATGGACCTCGGGTTCGCCGCAATCCGGCCAGAAAATCCACCCACTCCAGCGCAGGCGTCACCGAACGGCGCCGTCCGCGGCGCCCAGCGGCAGAATGGGCATCATGAGCCAGGGGTTCGATCCTGATGCAATGGTCCAACGGTTCCGCCAGCGGGCCCAGGCCGTGCGCGCGAGGGGACTCCCGCCCGTGGAGGGCCCCGAGCGGCGCCGCTTCCTTGAGCAAGCCCAGACCGACTACATGGACTTCGCCATCATCGGGGATGCCGTTGCCACCCTCGAGGACGGGATCCTGGTCCTGCGGGTTGACCTCCGGCGGAAAGAGGCCGCTGGCGAGCAGGGGGCCTGATCCAAGCCGAGACGCTTGAGGGTGCGGAACGCGCGTAGCTCACCCGCCGTAGTTCATCCGGGTGTCTTCCATTCGGAGCGGTTCGAACCAATCCTCCACTGAAGATCGAGCATCATGGACATCTCCGGCTCCCCCAGCCCCCGGCCCGCCCACCGCGACCACCTCACCGACGAAGAACCGATGGCTTCCGAGATCGAGCTGCTGGCGCAGGCTGCAGTCCAGCCATGCCGGGGATCGACACACGATGGGAGCGCCGGTCTGTTTGGTCGTCACCGGTTCCCCGGCCATGGTGACCGGATTCGCGTCGCCGTCGCGATCGACTGTTCCCACCGGCTTGACGAAGCGCCGCACGAGCGGACGATCCTCACGGGCCACGAAGCACACAGAGAACGCGCCACCGTGCGTGATGAGCTGCGCAGTCAGCGCGTCACGCTCAACCGCAACCCCCACCAGCTTCGGTTCGACCGCGACCTGGACGACGAGGTTGGCGGTCATCAGGTTCACCCGGTCTTCCCCGTCCACGACGGCCCGACTCCCGATGAGGTAGAGACCGGTGGGCATGGACCACAACACGCGACGTCGGAGGCGATCGTCGATCATCTGCACCGCTCCTTGCGAAAGACCTGCACGGCACTCCTTCTTCGGTGATCGTCCTTCGTTGATCGTTGTCCCCGCCGCCGTTCTTCGCTGGCGGTGCCCTGGCACGCTGGAGCGCTCAGCGCCGGGGCACGCTGGCGAACATCGACCAAGGCGAACATCGGCTGAGAGGCTGCCAGGTTGCCGAAGGCAACGCCGGATGCCGATCCGCAAGGCTATTGAGCCACGAGGGTCTCCGACCACAGGGGACCTCCGAGCTTCAAGGACTACTCAAGGCCTGCGTTGGGAACCGCGGGCTCACGGGATCAGGAGCAGCTCGACCCTCTGACCGAGGCGCGACCGGGTTCGGCCCGCACCGCCAGGAGGCCTCGCACCGCCCAAAGCCCGGTCACAGAGCACAGCCGCATCCGGACGCCCTCGCCGACTCGTGGTCGCGCGCGCACGCCTTCGGCGTTCCGGACCCTCCGTGGTGACCCCGCGTGTGCCCGGCTCTCTGTCGAGCGGACAGGGCTCCCCGCACCACCGGCTCTCCGAGGCCATTGGGCGTCCGCAGATCCGAGCAAGGAATCCGAGGTTGTGCGACATGGCTTCGTCGCACCGGCCAGGTACCCTCAACTCGTGTGGCTCCATCGCTCGCGCCCGCTCCGTGTGGCCCGCGATCTCCACGCACGCTGCGACGTTGCCCGGCTCCGTGGGTCTTGGGGGGCCATCGCGTGACGAGCGCGGACACGAGCGTCGCCCCGCCGGTGACCGGGTCCACAGGTGCACGCGGCCGCACCGGTCTCGCGCTCGCAGTCGTGATGACCGGGGTCCTGATCACCGCGGTCGACACGACCATCGTGGTGCTCGCGTTGCCCGAGATCGAGCGTGGCCTGCACGTCGCCCTCGCGTCGGTCGTCTGGATCATCATCGGCTACCTGTTGGTCGTCACCATCCTCGCCTCCCAGGTCGGGCGGCTCGGCGACATGTTCGGCAGGGTCCGCATGTACGAGCTCGGGTTCGTCGTGTTCATCGTGGGCTCGGCGATGTGTGCACTCTCCTGGAACGAGGGATCGATCATCGCCTTCCGCGTGCTCCAAGGGATCGGCGGGGCGCTCGTCAGCGCGAACTCAGGCGCGGTCATCGCCGACCTGTTCCCGCCCGAGCGCCGCGGCCGCGCCTACGGGTTCAACAGCATCGGCTGGAGCATGGGGGCCGTCCTGGGGATCGTCCTCGGCGGCCTGATCGTCACCTACATCTCCTGGCGATGGATCTTTTGGATCAACGTGCCGATCGGCATCGTGGCCGTCCTGCTCGCCCTGCGCGTGCTGCACGACCCCGGCGAGCGCCAGCGCCACCGGATCGACCTCGCCGGCATGGTCGCCGCAGGGCTCGGGCTCTTCGGGGTACTCTGGGCGGTCACCAACCTTGCCACGCGCCAGTTCGACGGCTCGATCCTGGGGTTCCTGATTGGCGGGGTCGCGTGCCTGGTCGCCTTCGTCCTCATCGAGCGTGCCCAGGCAGAGCCGATGGTGCACCTTTCGCTCTTCAAGGTCCCGACGATGTCGCCGTCGCTCGTCGCCGCCCTGCTCCAGGGCCTCGCCAACTACGCGGTGCTGTTCCTCGTGATCATGTACCTCCAGGGACCCCGTCACCTCTCGCCACTCCACGCCTCGTTGCTGCTCGTGCCGGGATATGTGATCGGTGGGGCGATCGGCCCACTCTCTGGGCGCCTCGCCGACCGGCTGGGACCGGTCATCCCGGCCACCGTCGGCCTCACGGTTCAGGTCGTGGCCCTCTTCCTCTACGCGCACCTCGGCATGACGACGGGGCTCTGGCTCGTCGTCGTTGCGAGCGTCGTGAACGGGATCGGGAGCAGCAGCTTCTTTCCGGCGAACAACTCCGCCGTCATGAAGGCCTCGCCAAGGCAGGTGTTCGGCATCTCCTCTGGGATGCTGCGCACCTTCCAGAACACCGGCATGGTGTTCTCCTTCTCCATGGCCATCCTGATCGCGTCGCGCTCGATCCCGCGCTCGGTGGCATTCGCCATCTTCGTGGGCACCGCGACGCTCCACGGCCACGTCGCCGCCGTCTTCGCGAGCGGACTGCATTCGGCCTTCTACGCGTCCACGGGATTCTTGGTGCTCGCCGCCCTCCTGTCGGCGTCGCGCGGCCGCCACGGCCGGCGCCTACGCGCCGCGAGCGCTCCGACAACCCGTGCGACCCCTGCCGTCTCGAGCGCTGCGCCCTCGGACCCGCTCGCACGCGGCCAGACCGGCTGACGGCCGCTCGGGGTGATCCGCAGCGATCGCTGACCCCGGACGCGAGGCGGCCGCGGCGCCCCCCCGGGAGCCGCAGCCTCACCGTTTGCCCCGTCGAGCGACTCCGCGCGACCACCATTCGCTGTTGCGCACCGTGTGACGACGCTCAAACGGCCGACGGCTTTTCGGGGGCAACCCCGGAGCCGATGGCTTCAGCTTCCCTTCGCGGGTCGAGCACGCGCAGGTGCCGGAAGAGCCGACGATTGGCTGAGCTCGGGGACCGTCGACGAACTCCAGATCACACGCGCAGGCCGCTAGGCGCCCGGACACCTCAGCCGACGTCAGCTTGCAACGCGGCGAGGACGTCAGCCGAGAGGGCTGCAGGGCCACCGAAGACATAGCCCTGGGTGCCACAATGGCAAGGCTGTTGAGGTAGCTGACGATCGGCGGAGCGAACGGCGGACTCTCGACCAACAGCATGGGGCCCAAGCGCCCACCGGTTGCCATGAACACCCCGCCAGCCAAGGCGTCTTGGAAGTCAAATGCCGTCGCCGCACCGAAGATCGTCGCGTTCGGGAAGAAGAAACGGGCGACCGCGGCTGCGGTGCCGTAGAGGTCGGCACCGGCGATGTTCGTCGCACTGGGGTCGGCCCCACCGGCGGCCAGCGGGCCACCGATGCTGTAGCGAAAGTCCCCGGGGTGCGCGGCGAGGTACGCGGCAGTCTCGGGCGCCTGGGTCGCGCCGTCGGTCAGCAGGATCGCCGCGTGGTTGGCGATCGCAGCCGGAACCGCCGAGAGGGCGTCGTAGAAAGAGAGCCCCGTGGCCTCGAAGATCGTCGTGGGGTTGCCCAGTGCCTCGGCGATGTCGACGGCCGTCGCGTACTCGTCTGCCCCGGCCTCCCTGACCACCTGGTAGCCGAGGGACTCCAAGGTGGCGTCGATGTCGGGGCTGAGTGCCAGGTCCCCGCCCAAGACGTAGACCGTGCCCCCAGGGGGAAGCACGCGAACGATCTCGGCCTGGGTGCGCGAGTCCAGCGTTGCGCTCTCGGGCGCGCCCTCGGTGAGCAGCAACGGCCCGCCGCAGGCGGCAGCGAGCGGCCCGCCGGCAAGGGCATCGGAGAAGAAGTCGTCACGGGCGAGGACGACGCAGCTCGCCGAGCCAGGGGTCGGGAACTCCTGCTTGGAGACGGCGATCGAGGTCCCAATGCCGTCGGAGCCGAAGAGCTGGATCGGGTAGGGAGTCGTGCTCAGCGTCGTGAACCCCAAGATGGCTCCGGTGCCGTTGGTGCACTCGAGCGCGAAGAAATACGTCGTGCCCGGCGTGAGCCCGGTCACGGTGAACGGTTCGGACACCGGGCTCGACGATGCCGGCGTCGTGAAGGACGGCGTTGCACTGGCACCGGCCAGGTCGCTCGCCGTGCCGTACGCGTAGTGGCACGTCTGGGCGGCACCACCAGGGTTGACCGCGCCGTTGAGCGTGGCGTCCGAACTCGTCAGGGCGGTCGCTGGCTCGGTGACGACCGCGCCAGACGCGACGACCGTCAAGGTGAAGGCCTGGACGGCGTCGGGGCTCACGCCGTTGGTGGCGAGCACGGTGATGGGGTAGCTGCCTGCGGTGCCCGAGGCGGGGGTTCCGGAGAGCAACCCCGTCGAGGAGAAGCTCACCCCTTGGGGCAACGCTCCGGCCTCTTGGAAGCTCGGGGCTGGGTAACCATTGGCAGTCACCTGGAATGATCCGCTGACCCCCACGGTGAAGGTGGTTGCGCTCGGCGAGGTGATGACCGGCGGGGTCACACCTGGTTCCTCCACTGCCCCGATGGAGCAGGCAGTGCCGTTCGGTGGCTGCGGCCGCGCCACGCCGCGCTGGTCGATGCCTGGGCACAACAGCGTGCCGTCGGCGCTGGCATCGAGGGGAATGCGAGCAATCGCCGGGCTCCCGGGCGCCGGTGCCATCGTCAAGGTCGCCCCGCCATTCTGCGCCAGCGGGCCGAGGTCCGGATTGACCCCGGCGAGATCGGTGGACGCCGTGAAACCACAGGCCGTGCCATTGGGATCGTCGGTGAGGTTGTAGCCCGCGCTCGTCGACGGACCCGAACAGTTCGCTGCGCTGTTGGCAGCCGAATTCCCCGCGATGATCGTGGCAGCCACGGTGGCGGGACCGTTTTGCGAGATCCCCCCGCCAACATTGGCACTGTTGCCAGCAATCGTCGAAGCGATGATGACGAGGGGGCTGCCGCTGCTGATGCCACCACCGAAACTCCCACCAGTCGCGGTGTTGTCGGCGATGGTGCTGTCGGTGACGGTGATCGTCCCTGGAGACAGGTTCTCGATCCCGCCACCACCAGTACCACCAACGTTGCCCGACACGGTGCTCTCGGCAAGCGTGACCGTCCCCCCGTCGTTGTCGATGCCCCCGCCGGGACCACCGTCCGCGGTGTTGTCGGCGATGGTGCTGTCGGTGACCGTGAGGGCTGCGTTGGTCTGGGGTCCGGCGTCGTAGCCACTGCTGTTGACGATCCCTCCGCCCCCGGCAAAGAGACCAGTATTGCCAGAGATCGTGGTGCCGGTCACCGTCAGGGTGCCGCTGGTGAAGATCCCCCCGCCAAGGCCGGCACTGTTGCCCGAGATGGTGCTGCGGGTCACGCTCGCCGTCGTGCCGTTGTAGATCCCTCCCCCGGCGGCGAGACCAGTGTTGCCAGAGACCGTGGTGCCGGTCACCGTCAAGGTGCCGACGTTGTAGATCGTGCCGTACGCCTGGCTCCCCGCCCCCTGGTTGTCTACGACCGCGCACGCCTCGACCGTCAGCGTGCCGCTATTGGCAATCCCTGCTCCATCGGCGGCCTTGCCATTCTCGATCGTCAGCCCATCGAGGGTCACCGTGTCGCCCGAGCCGATCGAGAAGACCGAGCCGCTCGCCGTGCCATCGACGATCGCTGCCGTCTCGCCTGGCCACTGGGTGATGACGAGCGAGCCGAAGTTCTGCGGGAGGATGACGTTATCGTCGACCGTGCCTGCTACCTCAATGGAGTCTCCCGAGGCAGCCTGCGCGACGGCATGAGAGATCGTCGCGCACGGTGCCGTTGCCGAAGTGCAGTCGTTCGTGGCGTCGCTCCCACCCTGGGCGACATAGAGCGTCGTGGTCGCCGTTCCACCGGGGGACGCGATCGTCGTCGTCGCCAGCATTGCCGCGCAGACGGCGAGCACGGCGACGACAGGGCGCCACCGCCTCACCCGTCCGACCACCTCTGCGTGGACCTCCTCGTCGTCGACCCGACATCCCGCGCCACGGGCAGCACGGCTGCCGATCCGGGTCAACTTTCGGCGCAATCACCCGGCCGGTCTCCGGGCGCCACGCTTCGGGTGCCGCTCGTCGCTGACAGGACCGCTGCCGAGCACTGGCCCTCCGGAAGCGCCCCAGCGGCCCAGGGTCGGCCTCGACAGGTCGCCCCCACGATGCCATGGATCTCTTCGAGAGCGCCTGGCGTGTTCGCCAACAGGTCTCCGAAGACCACACCCCGGGTCCATTGGGTACGGTGACGAGGGAGTTCGCAACCGGAAAAGCGCTCGACGGATTGACCGTGGAATCGATCAGTACGGCCGAACGAGGCGGCTCCGACATCAGGGAGAAGAGACACGCCGTACGAGGGGACGGGGAAGTCGAGCCCCTCGCGATGGGCGCACCCGAGCGCGGTCTGCGTCAACAGCTACCAACGGATTTCCGATGGCAAAGCACACGTCTGCGAGGTACGCGACGGGCTCGGGGCGCCTGGGTCGCGCCGTCGGGCAGCAGGATCGCCCCATGGTTGGCGATCGCAGCAGGCGAGCGGCGCGATGGCCGAACAAACGGCCCGATGATGGCCCCTTAGCCGGCGGATCGTCAACTGCGATGGCAAACCGAGGGAGCCCGGTCGCGAATCAGCCGAACAACCCGCCGCTCGGTGGTTGCGTGGTGGTCGTGGTCGCCACCGTCTTGCCCGTCAGTCGCTCGGCTCGAGCAAGGGCGACGCGCATTGCCTCGCGCGCTTGGCGGCGTTCTACGGTGGCGCGCCGGAACGACGCGTCGGTGAGCGACCCGGCGTTGTCGCAGTCGGCGCCCGCGTCGTAGGCGAGCGTGTAGGCCCTGGAGAGCTCCTTGGTCAGCGTCGGATCGGGGGTGGGGAGGTCGCCGTTGGCGGCCGTTGCATCCTGCTCGAGCACGATGCAGTCGGTTTGGACCACCGACAGGCCCTTCCCCTGCCCGAGGACGGTTCCGATGCGCGCGATGTCCGCCTCGAGGGTGCCGATGCTCGAGCCGAGGTTGGCGCCGGCCACCCACGACGCGACCTGCTGGCTCAGGGTCCCGCTCCGGCTCGTGCTGGTGAACGCGGCGAAGGCACCCACGGCGAAAGCCACGATGACGATGCTGGCCGCGACGAGCTTGAGCCGGGCCGTCACCGGTCGCACGCTCCGCTGGCGTTGCCAGTCCCTTCCATGCGACCGGCGGCGACCGCCTGCACCCAGTTCGTCGCGCGTGATGCGCCTGCCCGCTTCACTCGAAGCACAGCACGTGGTAGTCGCGGCGTCCCCTGCGCAACACGAGGAACCGACCGTGCAACAGGTCATCGCTGCGCACTGCGAACCGCAGCTCGCGCACCGGCTTGCCGTTGAGGGAGATCCCTCCTTGCTCGACCAAACGCACGGCCTCAGCACGCGAGCGCGTCACCCCCGCCATCACCAGCAGGTCGGTCACGCTCGCCCCCTTGCCGCCCAGCAACGTCCGCGGGACCGTGCTCGATGGCACCTCGGCGACGACGCGACGCAGGGTCTCCTCGTCGAGGGCGGCGATGTCACCGTCGCCAAAGAGGGCAGCCGCGGCAGCCTCGCAACGACGGGTCTCGCGCTCTCCGTGCACGAGGGTACAGACCGCTCGAGCGAGTGCGCGCTGCGCGACCCGCTTGCCCGGTGCCGTGGCGACCTCGTGGTCGAGCTCCTCGATCGCCGGCGGCGGGAGGAACGTGAAGTACCGCAGGTAAGCGCCAACCGAGGCATCCTCGGTGTTGAGGAAGAACTGGTACAGCTGGTAGGGGCTGGTGCGCGCAGGATCGAGCCACACCGTGCCGGCCTCGGTCTTGCCGAACTTGGTCCCGTCGGGCTTGGTGACGAGCGGTGTCGTCAAGCCGAAGACCTCGTCCCCGCAGACCTTGCGCACGAGCTCGACGCCCATGGTGATGTTGCCCCACTGGTCGCTGCCTCCGATCTGGAGCTCGCAGCCGTAGTCGACGTGCAAGCGCAGGAAGTCGTAGGCCTGCAGGAGCATGTAGCTGAACTCCGTGTAGGAGATCCCCTGCTCTGGGCGCTCGATCCGGCTCCGGACCGCCTCCTTGGCGATCATCTGGTTGACGGTGAACTGCGAACCGACCTCGCGAAGGAACTCGATCAGGCGGGCCTCTTTCAACCAGGCAGCGTTGTCGAGGAGGAGGGCCGCATGGGCGCCGGGTGAGAAGTCCAGGAGCCCCCGCAGCTGAGGCTCGATCCCGGTGAGGTTCGCCGCGAGCTGCTCCTCGCTGAGCATCGGGCGCTCGGTGGTCTTGCCACCAGGATCGCCGACCATGCCGGTGCCGCCCCCGGCGACCACGATCGGTCGATGGCCGGCGAGCTGGAACCGCCGCAGGGTGCACAGCTGCATCAGGTGGTGGACGCCCAAGCTCGGCGCGGAGGGGTCGAACCCCGCGTAGACGGTCATCGCGCCCGCGTCGAGGCGCTTGAAGACCGCCTCGTCAGTGACCTGGTGCACGAGGCCCCGGAACGCGAGGTCCTCGGAGAGGGAAACCACCGTCAAAGCCTGCCATCTCCTTCGAGCGCGGCGGTCACCGCCTCGGCGACGGCCGCGGAGAGCTCCTCGTGGAGGACGAGGTTCTCGGAGCGACTCGGGACCGCGACCCGTACGACAGCGAGCGGCTCCGTCCCCACCAGCGTGGCGAGCGCCGCGTCAAGCTCGTGGGCGCTGCGGACCTCGACCGCGGGGATGCCGAAGCCTCGGGCAACCTCGACCACCGAGACGGCAGGGGGGGTGGCGAAGAACGTCTCGAAGACGGTCCGGTCCAGCACGCGCGCCTGGGGAAGGAACTCGAAGATGCCACCCCCGCCGTTGTCGAGCACGACGATCGTGCAGCTCGTGCTCGCCGGTCGTGTCGACGCCAGGGTCACCAGCGAGGACGCGTCGTGGAAGAACGCGAGGTCACCGACGAGCGCCACGACCGGGCCGACGCCGGCGGCCGCCATCCCCTGCGCGGTCGCAACGACGCCGTCGATCCCGTTCGCACCGCGGTTGGAGAAGACCCGCGGCGGGTGCGGAAGCGGCGGCGCGAACCACTCGAGATCCCGCACCGGCATCGAGGCCGACACCAGGAGCGCTGCGCCGGGAGGAAGCATTCCAAGGATCCGCGCCGCGACCCCAGGTTCGCTCAGCCGGCTCTGGTGCCGGGCCGGAGGGACCAACGGACTGCGGCGTTCAGCCTCCAGGCGCTGCGGACGGCCGCCGGCATCCACGAGCACCGCCTCGACGACCTGGCGCGCCGCTTCTTCGGCTGCGATCCAGCGCGCCCGCCACGACCGGCTCGGCTCCGCCTTCCCTGCCTCCCCTGGCCCGCCGGCGGGCGCGGGGCCCGGGGGGTCCGCTGCGAGAACTCGCAGTGCCGCGCGGAGCCACGACTCGGGATCGGCGTGAAACCGCGCGGAGGCCACCCGGTCGGGGTCGAGCCACCGTCCCCACCGATCGACGAGGACGACCGCTGCGCCTCGGCCGGCCGACTCGGCGACGAAGCCCGCCACGACCTTGGAGATCCACGGCTCGCCGAGCGAGACGATCACCTCGGGCTCCAGTGCCGCTTTGACTGCCGGGGCCCGCAGCACCACGTCAGCAGTCGAGACCACGCCCTCGCGCGACACCCGGCAGCCAGAGCGCGGGTCCGCGAGCACCGGCCAGCCGAGCGCGTCGGCGAAGTCGAACACCGCGTCGGCTGGCCCGCAATGCGCGCCAGCGATGACGACCCCGTCACGCCCTCGCCACGTCGAGACCAACTCCTCGAGCGCGGCCGGGGCGTCCCCCTCGACGAGGCGCGCGAAGCGGTGCCACGGACGGTGGTCTGGACGGGCCGGCGGCAGGTCGCCGGCGCCTCCGACAAGGGGCTCGACGAAGGAGAGGTTCAAATGGACCGGGGATGGCCCCCCCGGACCGTCGCTCGCCTCGGCATAGGCGCGGGCGGCGAGCGAACGCCACCAACCCCGCCCCGAGTCCTCCGGGACCCCGGGGGTCATCGACCACGAGACGAAGCATCCGAAGAGCCCGGTCTGCTCGATCGACTGCGGCGCGCCGACCCCGTGGAGGGCCGGTGGCCGATCGGCGGTGCAGAGGATCAGCGGCAACCGTGACGACGCGGCCTCGACCACCCCCGGGAGGAGCTCGGCTGCCGCGGTGCCGCTCGTCGTGCAGACGACCACTGGTCGGCCGGTGATCGCAGCGAGGCCGAGGGCATAGAAGCAGGCACCCCGCTCGTCGAGGCGCACGTGGAGGGCGAGCTCGCTGCGCTGGGCGAGCGCAAGCACGAGCGGCGTCGAGCGAGAGCCCGGGCAGACGACGGCATGCTCGAGACCGCAGCGGACCCACTCGTCCACCAAGGTGGCGGCAAAGGTCGCCTGGGCGTTCGGTGGGGTCGGCAGGCCCTGGGGCCTCGAAGCGGCGTTCATAGCCCCACCTCGCGAACCGGCGAGGGCGCACCGAGACGGCCGCGGCGCTCCGAGCCGTCGTGGCCCGTACGCTTCGAGCCGTGCCGAGCCCCGCGGTTCTTGCCACCGAGTGCAGCGGTGCGGGAGACGGCGTGCCGCTCGTGCTCGCGCATGGCTTCACCCAGACCGGACGCCTGTGGGGAGCCTTCGGTGCCGCCCTGGCCCGGCACCGAAGGCTCGTCCACGTCGACCTTCCCGGCCACGGCGGTTCCGCGGCGCTGCAGGCGGACCTCCGCCAAGGTGCCGACCTGTTGCTGCGCGCTGGAGGGGACGAACCCTTCGACCTGCTCGGCTACTCCCTCGGGGGCCGCTTCGCTCTGCAGGCCGCGCTCGCCGAGCCAGCGCGCGTCCGGCGCCTCGTCCTGGTGAGCACGACCGCCGGCATCGAGGATCCCGCGGCCCGGCTCGAGCGCCGCAGGCGGGACGAGGCGCTCGCCGACGAGATCGAGCGCTCGAACAGCCTCGAGCACTTCCTGTCCCGCTGGCTCGCCAACCCGATGTTCGCCACGCTCGCACCGGGTGCCGCCCAGATCGACGAACGTCGCCGCAACAGCCCTGCCGGCCTCGCCTCGAGCCTGCGGCTGGCCGGAGTCGGCGCCCAGCCCCCACTGTGGGACGACCTCGGCGCGCTCACCATGCCGGTGCTCTGCCTCGCCGGGGCGAACGACCCGCGTTTCCTCGCGCACGGCGCCCGGATCGCACGCGCGACCGGGGGGTGCTTCTCGGTGATCCCCGGCGCCGGGCACGCCGCCCACCTTGAGCAGCCAGGGATCGCCGGCCGGATCGTGACGACCTGGTTGGACCGAGTGGGCACCAGCGCCGATCGCCGCCCGCGCCGGGACCCCGCGCGCTCGGAATCGTTGCCCGACCCATCGACGCCGCGCTGACGCGGCCGCAGTGGCGCCACCGCCTCCGAGCGGGGAGAACCCGCCACGCGCGTGCAGGAGGTCGGCGGTGCCGTGCTGCGCCCCAGGGTTCATCGGAGGGTGGTCATGACGTCGGCGACCCCACCTTCACGCCAGGGTACCGACCACGAGCAGCGCGCCGACCACGACCTGGAGCCGAGCGGTCGCCTGGAGCACGGGGACGAGGTCCTTGCCGCTGGCCCCAGAAAGCACCGTGCGCGCCGGAGCCACCGCGAGGACCGCTGCGGCGAAGGCGACCAGTGCCAAGGGCCGCCACGAGGCCAGCACGGCAACCCCGCCAGCGGCAACCAGCAGCGATCCCACGTAGAGCCAGCGCGCGGCGCGCGACCCGACGCGCACCGCGAGCGTGCGCTTCCCGGCACGCTCGTCGCCGGGGAGGTCTCGCAGGTTGTTCGCTTCGAGCAGGGCTGTGGCGAGCATCCCGACCGGTACGGCCGCGGCGAGCGCGACCCACGAGATCCGGCCACTTTGCACGTACGCCGACCCCATGGTCGCGATGACGCCGAAGAAGACGAACACCGACAGCTCCCCGAGCCCGACGTAGCCGTATGGGCGCGGCCCTCCGGTGTAGAGCCAGCCGGCGGCGAAGCAGGCGGCGCCGACGGCGACCAGCCACCAGGTCGTCGCCGCCGCCAGCGCGAGCCCGGGCAGCGCGGCGGCGACGAAGCAAGCGATCGCCGCCCTGCGTACAGCCTGGGGTGCCACGAGCCCCGAGGCGACGAGGCGCAGCGGCCCCACTCGCGCCCGGTCGGTCCCCCGGACGCCATCGGAGTAGTCATTGGCGAAGTTCGTCCCCACCTGGATGGCCAGCGCCACGAGCAAGGCGCAGGCGGCGCGCCACCAGATGACCCCGGCGCCCGCCTCCCACTTCCCCACGGCCGTCCCGACGACCACCGGCACGACCGCCGCAGGCAAGGTTCTTGGCCGGGCACCGGCCATCCAGAGTGCGATGCGCCACCGCCGGCCCTGATCGGAGTCCGCTGGGGCGGTGTCGCGGTCCCTGTTCGCGTGCCCTGGGCTCGGTGGTCCGGGCCCGGCACCGTCGCGGTGGGGGAACGGTTGGCCGGTTCGGTGGTCCAGCTCGTCCACGTCGTCCATCCCTCCGACGGCGGGCTCGACGCTACGGACGCCGGGGGAATCGCGAGAAATCGGGCTCTCGGCGCTCCAGGTAGGCATTGCGCCCTTCCTGCCCCTCTTCGGTCATGTAGAAGAGCATCGTGGCGTCGCCGGCGAGTTGCTGCACGCCCGCCAGCCCCTCGTCCGCGGCATTGAAACCGGCCTTGAGCATGCGCAGCGCGATGGGAGAGAGAGACAGGATCCGCCGGCACCATGCCACGGTCTCGGTCTCGAGATCCTCGAGGGGAACCACCGCGTTCACCAACCCCCAGGCGAGCGCCTCCTGAGCGCCGTACTGGCGGCAGAGGAACCACACCTCCTTCGCGCGCTTGAGCCCGATGGTTCGCGCCATGAGCCCGGCGCCGTAGCCACCGTCGAAGCTCCCCACCCTCGGCCCGGTCTGGCCGAAGCGCGCGTTGTCCGCGGCGATCGTGAGGTCGCAGACCAGGTGCAAGACGTGGCCACCCCCGATGGCGTAGCCGGCCACGCTGGCGATGACCGGCTTGGGGAGCCGCCGGATGAGGATCTGGAGGTCCAACACGTTGAGCCGCCCGATCCCGCGAGCCGCGACCTCGTCGTCGCCGAGGTAACCGTCCGCTCCCCGCACGCGCTGGTCGCCACCCGAGCAGAAGGCATCGGGACCCTCGCCGGTGAGCACGACCACCCCGACCTCGGGGTCGTCGCGGGCCATGAGGAACCCGTTGGTGAGCTCGAAGAGGGTTTGGGGACGGAAGGCGTTGCGGACCTCGGGCCGGCAGATGGTGAGCCTCGCGATCCCCTCGGCGACCTCGTAGCGGATGTCTTTGAACGAGCCCTCCGAGCGCCACTTCGGCGCGGGGCGCCGACGAAGCTCGGCGAGGGGATCCGGCGGGGGACCATTCACAACGGTGCGTGGCTTCGACACGGTGCGCCTACGCTACCGGCCGATGCCCGAGCTCGTCGCACTCGAGCTGCCCGGGAGCCAGGCCTTCGTGGACACCGTGCGACGCGTCTGGGATGCCGGTGACGCGGTCGCACCCTTGGATCCCCGATTGCCGCCACCCGCCGCGCGGGCGCTGCTTGCGGCGCTCGCGCCAACGGCGATCATCGGGCCGGACGGGGAGCGCCGCTCGCTGGAGGGCGGCCGCCCCGTCGAGCCTGGCGACGCGCTCGTGCTCGGCACCTCGGGGACCACCGGCCCGGCACGCGGCGTCGTGCTCACCATGGCAGCCCTCGAGGCATCGGCGGACGCCACGACCCGCCGACTGGGGATCGACCCCGCCCGCCACCACTGGTTGGCCTGCCTCCCGCTCGCCCATATCGGGGCCATGGCGGTCGTCGCACGCGCGGTGCTGACCGGCACCCCCCTCACTGTGCTCCCCGGCTTCGATGCCGGCCAGGTCGAATCCTTGGGGCGTGAACGGATCGCCACCCACGTCGCGCTCGTCTCCACCGCCCTCGCGCGCATCGATCCGGCCGTCTTCGAGACCATCCTCCTCGGCGGCGCGGCACCACCGGCGAACCTTGCCGCCAACGTCGTGACGACCTACGGCATGACCGAGACCGGCTCTGGCGTCGTCTACGACGGACGGCCCCTGGACGGCGTCGAGGTCGCGATCGATCCGGCGGAGGGGACGAACGAGATCCTCGTGCGCGCACCGATGCTGTTTCGCGCCTATCGCGACGGGACCCGGCCGAACCGAAAGGCCCCCGACGGCTCGGGCGGCTGGTTCCCCACTGGCGATGCCGGCCGGTGGACCCCCGACGGGCGCCTCGAGGTCCTGGGCCGCCTTTCCGACGTCGTGGTCACCGGAGGCGAGAAGGTGTGGCCACCGGCAGTCGAGGCCCTTTTGGCGACCCATCCCCTCGTGGCCTCCGTCGCGGTCTGGAAACGTCCCGACCCCACATGGGGTGAGCGCGTCGTCGCGTGGGTGGTGCCCAAGGATCGGCGCCACCCGCCACGCCTGGAGGCCCTGGCGGAGCTCACCAGGAGCCAGCTACCTCCCTGGGCAGCCCCCAAGGAGCTCGTCGTCGTCGACGAGCTCCCGCGCACCCCGAGCGGGAAGGTGCGACGGCGCGCGCTGCGGTGACCGGGCGACCAAGCGCACAGCCGTGGGCATCACGCTCGTCGGCGGCCGCGAGGAGGCACGCCGGAGCACGGGCCTGGCGCGTAGCGTGATCGTCGGGCGGCCAGATCCCCCTACGGTGGGATCGACATGGCGAACCGCCTCATCGACGAGACCAGCCCGTACCTGCGCCAGCACGCCGACAACCCCGTGGACTGGTACCCCTGGGGCGAGGAGGCCTTCGAGCGTGCCCGGCGGGAGGACAAGCCGCTGTTCGTCTCCATCGGCTACGCCTCCTGCCACTGGTGCCACGTCATGGCCCACGAGAGCTTCGAGGACCCCGAGACCGCCGCCCTTTTGGCCAAGGACTTCATCTCGATCAAAGTCGACCGTGAGGAGCGACCCGACGTCGACGCCGTCTACATGGCCGCGGTCCAGGCCTTGACCGGCTCGGGGGGGTGGCCGATGTCGGTGTTCTGCACTCCGGAGGGGAAGCCCTTCTACGCCGGGACCTACTTCCCCCCCACCGACCGCGGCGGGCTCCCGTCGTTCCGCTCCGTGCTCCAGGCACTGGCGGCCGCCTGGACCCAGGAGCGTGCAGCCGTCGAGCGCCAGGCCGAGGCCGTGTTGGCGGCGGTGGAGCGCCAGACCGCTCCCCTCGAGCACCTCGCCGTCGACGGTGGGCCCCGACCCTCGGCCACCCTCCCGACCTTCGACGACCTCCTCGAGCAGACGATGGGACACCTGCGGCGCAGCTTTGACGAGCACTGGGGGGGCTTCGGCGGGGCGCCGAAGTTCCCGCGCCCGGCCTATATCGACCTGTGCCTGCGCCACTACGCCCGCACCGGGGACCGGCGATCGCTCGCCATGGCGACCACCACGCTGGACGCGATGGCCGCGGGCGGCATCTACGACCACCTGGCCGGTGGCTTCGCGCGCTACGCCACCGATCGCCAGTGGCTCGTACCGCACTTCGAGAAGATGCTGACCGACCAGGCCCTGCTCGCCCGCAGCTACCTCCACGCGTGGCTCCTCACCGGCCACAGCGATTACCACCAGGTCCTCTCCGAGACCCTGGACTACGTCCTGACCGCACTGGCCGCGCCCGGCGGGGGGTTCTGTTCCTCCGAGGACGCCGATGCCGGCGGGGTCGAAGGCGGGCACGCCACCTTCACCGAGGGCCAGGCACGCGCCGCGCTCGGTGACCTCGATCCGCAGACCGTCGAAGCCGCCCTCGACTTCTACGGGATCACCGCCGACGGCCACTGGGAAGGGACCAACGTCATCCATCGCCGCCTCGGGGAGCCCTTGCGCCGCCCGCCCGCGATGGAGGTCGCCCGTCAGCGCCTGCTCGCGGCCCGCCGGGCGCGCCCCCAACCCGCACGCGACGACAAGGTGCTCACGGAATGGAACGCCATGACCGTCGCCGCGTTGGCCGAAGCCGCCGCTGCGACCGGGAACGCTCGCTGGGCCTCGGCCGCCATCTCCACGGCCGAGGTGCTGTGGCGCGACCTCCGCCGAGACGACGGCCGCTGGCTGCGCAGCCTCCAGGGGGGCAGGGCGCGGCATCTCGCCATGGCAGCGGACTATGCCTGGCTCGTCGAGGCCTTCACGCGCCTCGCCGAGCTCACGGGCAGCGCCACATGGATCGCGCAGGCCTCCGGGGCCGCCGACGGGCTCCTTGCGCACTTCTCGGAGCAGGGCTTGATCTTTGCGACCGGCGACGACGCGGACGCGCTCATCTGCCGCCCGATGGACCTCCTCGACGGCGCCGTCCCGGCGGCGAGCTCCGTGGCCGCGGTGGCGCTCCTGCGGCTCGGGGCCCTGACCGGCCAGACGCGCTACTCCGCGGCTGCCGAAGCCATCCTGCGGCGGGCCGCGCCCCTCGTGACGGAGACACCGCTCGCCTTCCCGGATCTCCTCGGTGCCTACGCGATGTTCGAGGACCCCGTCGAGATCGTGGTCGCCGGGGATCGCCCGGACCTCCTGCACGCGCTGCGACGCCGATGGCTGCCGACCGCGGTCCTCGCCTGGGGCCAACGCACCGCGTCTCCGCTGTGGACCGATCGCCAGGACGGTGCGGCCTATGTCTGCCGGCACTTCGTCTGTGGTCTCCCGGCGCGCGACGAAGCTACGCTGGTGAGCCAACTGCCAGAGCCAGGGAGCTGACGGGAACCATGTTGGGGCGGTCCGACCGCACGCGTTCGGCGGGACGTGGGCACCGGGCGCGCCCGATCCCCGCCACCAATGGCGATCGCTCGCAGGACGACGGCCCCTCGCTCAAGCTGCTCCTCAGGGACATCCCGCGCCGCAGGCGGCTCCGCATGGTCGGCGGCACGCACCTGGTCGTGCTCGTCCTCGCTTCGACCCGGGAGGACACCACCGCGGTCGATCTCTCCTCGGGAGCCCTCATCAGGCTCCGCGTCCCCTGGCCCCCCGAGCACGAGCCCGACCTCGCAGCCTTCGATGTCGTCGAGGCCACGCTTGCCCAAGACCCCGAGACCGACGACCTCGCCCAGCCCGAGGCGGCGACGGTGGCCGACCTCCCCCGCCATGTCGGCACCATGCGCGGCCGCCGGGTACGGGCCATGCTCCAGCGGCTCGCCGCGCGCCCCGACGGTCCGTTGCTCGGGATCCCCGGCCCCTCAGCCCCCTACTGGGAGTTCTGGGGGAACCGCCCGTCGACGGCGTTGATCGTCCCCACGCGAGGCCCCCAGCTCATTCGCCGCGAGGACGGCTCGACGTGGGTCCGGTTCGGATGGGACCGCGACGACGTCTGGCTCCCGACCACGGACCGCAACGCCGCGCGCGCCCTCGACGCGGCTCGGAGGGACCGGCTCTCGGGCAAGGCGCTCAGCACCGCACTGGGGTTCCGCCCCCACTACCTGCTCGCCTCGCTCACCGGACCCCACAATGGCTACTGCACGAAGGTCTGCGCCGCCGTACTCCCACGCGGCTGAGGGATCCGGCATCGACGGACGGCGAGCGACCCCGCTGAGATCGGATGAGCTGAGCCGGACTCACCCGCCAGGGCACTGCTGCGCTCCGGTCCGCCCCCCTGTGCCCTTCGCCAGGCCCGGCGGTCAGCGTCCGAGACGCCCGGCCGCGAGATCCTCGGCCATCGCCCACCCGAAGGCGACGAGCCGGTCTCCTTGTCTCGGGTCGATGGACGCGAAGAGCGCAGCGACCTCCTCGGGCACCGGAGCTCCCTTGGGAGGGCTGAAGTCGATCCCCCCGGCCAAGGAACCGTCGCCGGCGAGCACGAAGGTGCGGTCGTCGAGCCGCTGCTCGGCACCGAAGCGCTTGGCGAGCCGCCGTGCCCAGGCCCGCTCCTCACCCGTCGCCCGGTGGTTCGGCCGTGGCACGACGTCGCTCAGGCCGTTGAATGCGCGAAAGCCCTCCGGCCGGAGCAGTCGGGTCCCGAGCAGCACGTCTTCGTCGGGGAACGCCAGGAGCGCCCGACGGAACTGATCGGCCATGATCCCCTTCAAGGCTGCGTCGGCTCTCGAGGTCTGGTCAACGGTCGCCAGCCCGACCAGAAGTGACGGGGTGCCCCCGATGCGCTCGAGCGTGCAGAAGGAGAAGCCGCGCAGCTTCGATCCCTCGCGCGCCTGGGTCACCAGCACCCACTCCTCGCGCTGCTTGGAGACGAACCCGATGTCGAAGGCCACCTCGCGACCGGCGCTGAGATCGGCCATCTCGACCAGCTCCGTGTCGCTCAGTGCCGTGCAGTCCTTGGTCGTGACCTCGATCGCCATAGACCAATTCTAGGGGGTCGCGCCACCGGTGCCCAACGGCGCTCAGCCGATGATCGCCCGGGCACCAAGGAGGGACTTGAGCTCGCCGACCAGGCCGTTGCGGCTGTCGACGTTGAACGCGGCAGGGAGGCGCAGCACCTTCTGGCCGACATGGAGCAGCACGGGACATTGCCCCGGATGCGACACGAGGACCCCTTTCAAGCGCTCGACCGTGTCCTCCGTCAGGCCCTCGAGGGGCAGGGCGATCCGGAGCTCCCTGGTCGCCTCGGTGGCAAGATCCGGCCTGCGCAGCTCCATGCAGACGATCTTGGGCACCTCGTCTCGCAGGTCGATCCGGCCCTTGACCACCACGATCGTGTCGTTCTCGAGCAGGGTGCCGTAGGTGGCCATGACCCTGGGGAAGACGAAGACCTCCATCGAGGCCTCGAGGTCTTCGAGGACGAAGCGTGCCATGAGCTCGCCCTTCTTGGTGTACTGGCGCTTGAGGTCCGTCACCACGCCCCCGACGCAGCGCACGAGGCCCTCGGCAGCAAGGCCACTGATCGTCGGCTCGCCGCCGAGGTCGCCGTCGCTCAGCGCATCGCGCAGCTCGGCCAGCGAGCAGTCGACGTGGCGCGCGAGCACCGGTTCCACCCCCCGCAGGGGGTGATCGCTGACGTAGAGCCCCAGCATCTCCTTCTCGAAGGCGAGGCGCTGGGACTTGTCGAACTCGATGTCGGGGATCGGCACCCGGGTGCCCTCCCAGTGCCCGATGTCGTCGTCGCCTTCGTCGGGGGTCACCGAGGAGAACAACGTGGCGATGCCGACCTCGTGCTCGCGGCGTCGCTCTAAGGTGCGGTCGACGAGCTCATCGAGGACGAGGCACAACCCCTGACGAGGGTGCCCCAAGGAGTCGAAGGCACCTGCCTTGACGAGCGACTCCATCGTCCGCTTGTTCAGCACGACCGGGTCGACGCGACGGCAGAAGTCGTAGATGTCGGTGAACGGACCGTTGGCCTGCCGCTCGGCGACGATCGCCTCGACCAACGCCTCCCCGACGTTGCGCACGGCCGCGAGCCCGAACACGATCCCCTTGGGCCTCTCGGCCCCGGGCTCGCCGGGCACCTCCAGCCGAGGGGTGAACTCGGCGGCCGAGCGGTTGACGTCGGGCACGGTGACCTCGATGCCCATGGCCCGGCACTCGGCGAGGTAGACGGCCGTCTTGTCCTTGTTGTCCTTGACCGAGGTGAGCAGCGCGGCCATGTACTCGACCGGGTAGTTCGCCTTGAGCCACGCCGTCTGGTAGGCGACGAGGCCGTAGCCATAGGAGTGGGACTTGTTGAAGGCGTAGTCGGCGAAGGGCTCGATGATGTCGAAGAGCTGGGTTCCCAGCGCTTCGCCATAGCCCTGGGCGACGCAGCCGGCGACGAACTTCTCCCGCTCGGCAGCGATGAGCTTTCGGTCCTTCTTTCCGCACGCCTTGCGGAGGTTGTCAGCCTCCTCCAAGGTGTAGCCCGCGAACTTCTGGGCGACCCGCATCACCGACTCCTGGTAGAGCATGAGCCCGTAGGTGTCCTTGAGGATTGGCTCGAGGTCGGGGTGCAGGTAGGTGGGCACCTTGCGCCCGTTCTTCAGCTCGGGGTAGTCCCGGTGCATGTTGGCCGCCATCGGACCCGGCCGGTAGAGGGCGACGAGGGCGGCGACGTCGTCGAAGCTCGTCGGCTCGAGCGCGCGCATGGTCTGGCGCATGGCGGCGCCCTCGAGCTGGAACACGCCGATCGAGTCCCCCCGACGCAGCATCGCCAGCGTCTTCTCGTCCGCGAGGTCCACGGCGTCGATGTCGGGCCGGGTACCCGTCGAGCGCTCGATCAGATCTAGCGTCCGCTCGATGACCGACAGGTTGCGCAAGCCGAGGAAATCCATCTTGAGCAGGCCCAGCTCCTCCACCCCGTGCATCTCGTACTGGGTGACGATGGGAGCGTCCTCGGGATCGATGCCGGCGTCGGGTTTGCGCTGGATCGGCAGGTACTCGGTCAGGGGGTCCTTGGTGATGACGACCGCGGCGGCGTGGATGCCGTCCTGGCGACGGAGGCCCTCGAGCCCCTTGGCCACGTCGATCACCCGACGGGCCTCGGGGTCCTCCTCGTACATGGCCCGCAGCTCGGCGGCCGCCCGGTAGCCGTCCTCGTGGCCCTCGCTCTTCTCCAGGCAGGCCCGCAGCGGGGTGTCCCGGCCCATGACCAGCGGCGGCATCGCCTTGGCGATCCGGTCTCCAACGACGTAGGGCAAGCCGAGCACCCGGGCGGCATCTCGCACCGCGGCACGCGCCTTGATCGTGGAGAAGGTCACGATCTGGGCGACGTGGTCGCTCCCGTAGCGCTCGGCCGCGTAGCGGATCATCTCGCCGCGGTAGCGCTCGTCGAAGTCCATGTCGATGTCGGGCATCTGCTTGCGGCCCGGATTGAGGAAGCGCTCGAAGAGCAGGTCGTAGCGGATGGGGTCGAGGTCCACGATCCGCAGGCAGTAGGCGACGCAGCACCCGGCAGCGGAGCCCCGCCCGGGCCCCACCCGGATCCCGGACTCACGGGCGTGACGGATGAGGTCCCACACGACGAGGAAGTAGGCGGCAAAACCCATGTCCCCGATGACGGCGAGCTCGTAGTCGAGCCGCTCGCGCACGTGGCCGGGCACCGGGTCCCCGTAGCGGCGACGGGCACCCTCGTAGGTGAGGTGCCGCAGGTAGGCGAGGGCCCGGGCCTCGTAGGTCTCCCCTTCGAAGCCATCGGGCACCGGGAACTCGGGGAGGCTGGGCTTGCCCAGCTCGAGCTCGACGTTGACGCGCTCGGCCACCAGCAGCGTGTTGTCGCAGGCCTCCGGCACCTCGGCGAAGAGCTGACGCATCTCGGCCGCCGACTTGAGGTAGTGCTCGGTGCCCTCGAAGCGGAAGCGCTTGGGGTCGTCGACTTGGGTCCCGGTCTGCACGCACAACAGCGCGTCGTGGGCCTGGGCGTCCTGACGGTGCGTGTAGTGGCTGTCATTGGTCGCCACGAGGGGGATCCCCAGGTCGCGAGCGAGCGCGACCAGTTCGGGGTTGACGGCGCGTTGCGCCGCGATGCCGTGGTCCTGGAGCTCAACGAAGAGGTGCTCACGCCCGAAGATGTCGAGGAGGGTGCCAGCGATCCGGCGCGCGCCGGCGAGGTCGCCCGCCAGGATCGCCTGGGGAACGAGTCCTCCGAGGCACCCGGTCGTCGCGATGAGTCCCTCGTGGTAGCGCTCGAGGAGCTCCCAGTCGCAGCGGGGCTTGTGGTAGAAGCCCGAGAGGTAGGCCTCGGAGGAGAGCTTCATGAGGTTGCGGTACCCGGTCGTCGACTCGGCCAGCACCGTCAGGTGGTAGTAGAGCTTCTTTCCCCCTTCGACCTCGCCGCCGGTGTCGTCCACCCGCCCTCGGCGCACGGGCCGCTCGTGGCGGGACTCGGCGGCCATGTAGGCCTCCGTGCCGATGATCGGCGTGATGCCGGCCTCGCGGCACGCCCGGTAGAAATCCAGGACCCCGTACATGTTGCCGTGGTCGGTGATCGCCAGTGCCGGTTGGCCGTCCCGGACGGCAACCGCCACGAGGTCCTTGACGCGCGACGCGCCGTCGAGCATCGAGAACTCGCTATGGCAATGCAGATGGGCGAACGACCTGGCTGACGACACCGCAGACAACGCCCGATCCCTCCCACGTTCTCAGGGCCTCCACGGGCGAGGAGCGCCGGTGGAGGAGTTACAGCAGTGTGGTTCGACCATACCTCAGGGCGCCGTGTTCGGGGGGCACGAACGCCACGGGTCGATCCGGTCCCCAGGCCCTTAGAGGTACGTCCCCGGACGGCTCGGCGGGGCCGGCGGAAGGCCACGCTGGCGCATCTCGTCGAGCTGCGCGCGGGCAGCCATCTGCTGGGCCACCAGGGTTGCCTGGATCCCGTGGAACAACCCCTCGAGCCAACCGACGAGCTGTGCCTGGGCGACGCGCAATTCGGCCTCGCTCGGGGTCCGATTGTCGAAGGGCTTGGCCATTCGCTCGAGCTCCTCGGCCAGATCCGGTGAGAGGCCACTGGCGACCTCACGGACCGATAGGTCGTAGATCTCCCGCAAGCGAAGCCGTCCGGCCTCGTCCAACGGCGCCTGACGCGCCTCTTCGAGCAGCTGGCGCACCATGGTCCCGATCCGCATCACCTTCCCGGGCTGGTGCACGGACTCGGGGCTCGCCTCCTGGCCGCCACCCTCGGCGCCTGGCTGTTCCGGTCGTTGGGCCGCGGGAGACGCGGGGAGCACCTCGTCGGGCAGGACCCGATTGTTCGCGGCGTGCGCGTTCTGCGCTCGGCTCTCCGAAGGGGTATCGGTCATGTCACGATGATGCCATCGCTGGCGTCCCGAGCCGACAAAGCACTCGGGGTGCGCGCTCGCCGGTCCCGCGTTCCCTGGTCCTCGTGCCCCTTCGCCTCGGCGCGCCTTCGGCGCCAGGGGCTTTCACCCGCGAACCCAGGCGAGCAACGGGACGAGCATCTCGGCCGCGGTGAGCGAACCGTGGCGGGCCACGAGCCGCTGCTCGCCGGTGTCGGCAGGGTCCAGGAACGCAAGAGGAGCGAACGGGGCGAGCACGACATCGCCGAGGCGCTCGAGGACCTCAGGGGGCGCGGCGCCCCCGAGCCAGCCCTCGGCGAGGACCTCCGCCCGGGTTCGCACCCATGCCACGTCATCGAATGCCGCGTGCGCTGCGGCCGCGACGTCGTCGAGCGCGCCACTGCGCACGTGGAGCCATCGGAACCGACCCTCCCCGGAGATCGCCTCGACCTGCTCCATGATCTCAGGGCCGAAGATCGCGAGGCGTTGCCCCACCTCGACCTGCCCGTGATCGCTGGTGACCACCAGGCCGGCCCCCGGTGGCAGGACCGCCAGCAAGTCGGCGACGAGACGGTCAGTCGCTCGAAGCTCCTCGTCATAGTGCGCTCCCAACCCTCTGGTATGAGATACCCGGTCGATCCCGTCGCTATAGGCGAGGACGAAGGGCGCTCGCTCCTCGAGCAACCGCCGCACCTCGACGACGAGGCCTGAGACCGTGACCCACGGGACCGCCTTCGTCCCGGCGAGGAACGCGGCAGAAAACCCGCTCGCTGCGAACTCCTCCCGGGAGACGACGGGCACGGGCACGCTTGCCAGCTCGGCCGGGCGCATCGCAAACGCCGGTGTTGGTTGGAAGGTCGGCGGGGGCAGGAGCTGGCGCGCGTCACGACCTCCGAGCCGCCAGGCCAAGGGATGGAAGAGCTGCTCGTCGACGAGCATACGGAACCCCACGAGGCCGTGAGCCGCCGGCGCGAGCCCCGTCGTCAGGCTGGTGAGGGCGACCGGGGTGCTCGAGGGGGCGACGGTGGTGATCGGGCCGCCCTCGCCGCTGGCGAGCGTCGGCGCGATCGACGTCCGCTCCTGGAGCTGCTCCCACCCCAGACCGTCGATCACGAGGAGCACGATCTGGCGGCAGCTCCGCAGGGCAGCGGGAAGCCATGGGGCCTCGGGGGGCCCGCCGACGTCGGGCGCCGCGCCGTGGTGGGCGGCCAGCACGCCGAAGAGCGCGCCGGCCAGGTTCGTCAGGCACGGACCGTCGAACGCGGGGAGGATCGGGTCGGGGGGCATCGCCACGGCTCACACTACGTGCCCGCCGCAGGGCGACGACGAGCCGGGTGCCGGAAGGGTCGCAGCGGTAGGCTGCGCGCGTGAAGGTCTCGACCCGCGGCGACTACGCCTGCCGTGCCCTCCTCTCCCTAGCGCTGCACGACGGCCAGTCGGCGCCGACCTCGGTCCGTGACATCGCCGACCGCACGGGTCTCCCCCAGCCCTACCTCGAACAGATCCTCCTCGCGCTCAAAGGCGCCGGTCTCGTGCGCTCCAAGCGTGGGGTTGGCGGCGGCTACGTGCTCGCCCGCCCTCCCGAGGAGATCACCCTGGCACAGATCGTCTCCGCAGTCGACGGACCGATCGTCGCGGGGGACTTCGGCGAACCCCACACCGGCGGCGCCTGCGACCACGAAGGACAGTGCGTGCTCTTAGCGGTCTGGGCAGAGGTCGGCGAGTACATGCGCGCCTACCTGCAATCCTTCACCCTCGCCGACATGGTCGCCCGCTCGCTGGGCGCCCCGGCGGCACCGTCGCCGGGGCCAAAGGCCGATCCCGCCGGGCCCCAGGACCCCCCTAGTGCCCAGGCGCCTCGTCAGGCGCGGGAGCTCGTTGGTTCCACAGCGCGAGCACCCGAGCGCCACGCTCCCATCCGAGCACGCTGAGCGAGGCCGTCCCGAGCGCCAAGAACCGGCCACCGATCGGTGGGAGCCCGACCCAGCGCGCGGCGAGCACCCGGAGCACGTGGCCGTGGGCGAAGCACAAGGTGTCCCCCTCGACGGCCTGGGCGCGCTCGATGACCCGGTCCGCCCGAGCCCCGACCGCGCTCGCCGTCTCGCCGCCGGGAACGCCTTCGCTCCACAACGTCCAGCCCGGCCGCTCGCGGCAGATCTCTGCACTGGTGCGACCTTCGTACTCGCCGTAGTCCCACTCGGACAGCTCGTCGATGATCTCGGGATCGGGATAACCGGCGAGCGCGGCGGTCTCGAGGGCCCGCGACAACGGGCTCGAGAGGACCAGGGCGAAGGACCACGGCGCCAGCAGCCCCGCCAGCCGTCGCGCCTGTTCCCGGCCCTCGGGCACGAGCGGGACGTCGGTTCTCCCGGTGTGACGACCGCAGCGGCTCCACTCGGTGTCCCCGTGGCGCACGAGGACCATCCGGCCTCGCGGCGTCGGATCGCCCGCGGGCGCGCCAGCGGCGCGACGGCCAGCCACCGGATCGTCACCGGCATGCCCACCGGCCTCCGGGGTCCTCATGCCTGCGACCCCCCCGCTCGCCGGGCGCGAGCGCCGGCCGGTCGATCGGGGAACGCTCGATCGGGGAATGTTAGACAGCGTTGGTATGGATTTCATCCTCCTGTTACACGGACCTGTCAGGCTGGTGTCCATGCCAGGTCGGTCGAACCAGGGAAATGCACAACTCCTGGTCGGCGTTGTATCTACTGTGTTGGTGTAGGTTCGACGGTGCTCGGTTGGAGGCCAGGCCGTCGGATCGCCATTGGAACCGTGAGAAACGATAGGGAATGAGTAGGACGAGAAGTACGGTCAGTACCACAGACAGCCTGGGGTTGTTGCTTCGCGACCTCGAGCATCATCCCATGCCCAACTACGAGCAGCAGGTCGAGCTCGCCAAGCGCGTCGCAGCGGGTGACGAGGAGGCACGCCGCGAGATGGTCGCAGCGAACCTCCGGCTGGTGGTGCACTGGGCGCGTCGATACCAGGATCGGGGGGTTGACCTGGCCGATCTCGTCCAAGAGGGGACCTTCGGCCTGCTCCGCGCGGTCGAGAAGTTCGACTGGGAGCGGGGCTTCCGCTTCTCGACCTACGCCACCTGGTGGATCCGTCAAGCGTTGCAGCGGGCAGTCCAGCAGCACGGACGGGTCATCCGGGTCCCGCTCGAAGTCGGTGAGCGCCTCCAGCGCCTCGACGCCTTGACCGCGGAGCTGGCCGGTCAGCTGGGTCGGGCTCCCACCGAAGAAGAGCTCACCGAGGCCACGGGCATGACTGAGGAGGAGCGACGGGCACTCGAAGGGGTTGCCAGGGTGGCAGCCAGCCTCGATCAACCCGCGGCCGTGGACTCGACCACCCCGCTCGGCGAGCTCGTCGCCCCCGACAGCGAGAACCTCCCCGACAAGATCGACCAGGCGATCGTGATGGATCGGGTGCGCGAAGCGGTGGAGCGGCTCCCTGAGCTTCAGCGCGACGTGCTCCGGATGCGTTTCGGCTTCGACGGCAGTGCCCCCGCCTCCCTCCAGGTCACCGCGGAGCGTCTCGGGGTGGGCGTCCGACGGGTGCGCCGTGCCGAGGAAGAGGCCTTGGCGGCCCTGTCGACCGACGAGGACGTCATCGGCGCGCACGAGGCTGCCTGATCTCGCGTCTCGGCGTCAGCCTGTCGGAGCGGCGCTGCGGCGGGTCGGCCGTTCCACCAGCGGCACCTGAGACTTCCGTGCCTTGGCGACCGGAGGGCGTCAGGCCGTTCAGCACGGCGGCGAAGTCAGCGGGGATGCGCGACTCGAAGCGGAGCCGTTCGCCAGTTCGGGGGTGGTCGAAGCACAGCTCGAAGGCGTGGAGGAGCGGCCGACTCGAAGCGAGCTCGGCCCCGATCGGCATACGGTCCCCACGGTGGCGTGCGGCGCGTGCCCCTTCGGGACGGGCTGATCCCGCGCGGCCATAGCGGTCGTCTCCGATCACCGGGTGCCCGATCGCCGCGAAGTGCACGCGGATCTGATGCGTCCTGCCCGTCTCCAGGCTCACCCTCACCAACGTGACGACGTCGGGCCCACCCGGCGCGGGCCATGACAAGTGCTCGATCACCTCGAATGCGGTGCGGGCGGGGCGCCCCTCGGCACGCACTGCCATCTTCGTGGGGGTCGTCGACGAACGCCCGATGGGTGCATCGATGAGCCCGCGCGCCTCGGCGATGCGACCCGAGACGAGCGCGAGGTAGCGACGCTGGACCGTGCGCTGCGAGAGCTGGCGGACCAGCGCGTGGTAGGCCTCGGCGGTTCGCGCCACCACCATCAACCCCGACGTGCCACGGTCCAGGCGGTGGACGATCCCGGGCCGCTCCGGCGGGCAGGTCCCGTCCTCCACGAGATCCCAGAGATCGGCGAAGCGCGCGAGGAGCCCCGACACCAGGGTGCCGCTGCGATGGCCGGCCCCGGGATGCACGATCACCCCCGCGGGCTTGTCGACCACGATGACCGCTGGGTCTTCGTGGACGAGTGCGAATGGGACGTCTGGGTCTGCAGACGGTCGTGCCTGCCCCGAGGCCACAGCCCTCACGGCAACGACGTTGCCTGGCCGGAGACGCCGTCCGCCATCGGTGTGGACGCGGCCGTCGAGGCGCACCTGGCCCGAGCGCAGCCACGTCGCAGCCTCCGCACGCGACACGCTGGCGATCAGCGCGAGCGCGCGGTCGAGCCGCAGACCCTCGAGTGCGGCGGTGACCTCGATCTCGATCTCCTTCGCCTCGGCGTCGGGATGCCCGGTCACCGAGCCGTCCCGGGTCCTCGGCGGCTGTTCGACGTCGCTCACCTTGCCACGGGGTCGCGCTCGCGGACGCAGGCGTTCCCCGGAGGGGTGGTCGACTTGGACCCCCGGCGCAACGAGAGCACCACCAGCGCGGCGACGCCGACGGTGATGGATGCGTCCGCCACGTTGAAGGTCGGCCAACCCGTCAGCTTCACGAAATCGATGACCGCACCGTGGTGCCCTCGGAACAGACGATCGGCAAGGTTCCCGATCGCGCCACCGAGCACCAGGCCGATGGCGAGCGCGACGCTCCTTTGGCGTGCCTGCCACGCCCACCATGCCAAGACGACGACCACGATCGCCACGACCACCCCGAGTACCACGGCGTCGCCGGTGAACAGGCTGAACGCAGCTCCCGAGTTGTAGCCGAGCGACAGGCTGAGCGGCCCGACAAGGTGAACGGGATGGCTCGCCAGCCGTGCCTGTGCGAGCGACTTGGTCACCTGATCGACCGCCACCACCAACAGCGACGCGGTCACCGTGGCGACCACGTGCCGCCCATGCCTGCGATCGGGACCACCGCCGACGTGGTCGCTCAGCGCCGTGACAGCCCTCCGCTCTTGCAGGCCACGCAGAGGCGAGCGTAGGGCAGCGCACGCAGGCGTGCCTTGGGGATCGGTTGGTGGCACTGTTCGCAGGCGCCGTAGGTGCCGTCGGCGATCCGGCGCAACGCTTCGTCGATCTCGGCTACCGCAGCGGCGGCCTGCGCCGACAACGTCAGGTCCCGCTCCCGATCGACCGTGACGGTGGCGCCTTCGCCTGACTCCTCGTCGAAATCCACGTCACCGGGCTCGCGCTCGCCGGCCAGGAGATCGGCTTCCTCCTTGAGCGACGTCGCCTGCTCCTCGTAGACGACCCGCTCGGCCTCCAACAGCCGCCGTTGCTCCTCCAAGAACTTGGCGTCGTCGGCATAGGGCCGAGCGACGGCCTTGGCGAGGGTACCGTCGCGGGCACGTGACGCACTGGTCGACTCGACCGCCTTCGTCGCCCCCGCACGGGACCCGTCTCGCTGCGCCTGGGGCGCGGGCTGGGCACCCGGCTGCGGGGACGGCGCTCGGTCTCGAGCCCCCGACGCCGGAGGCTCCAAGGAGGGCCCGATCGGCGAGGCCTCGTGCGCATGAGGCGCCTCCTCGGCGGCCTCGGCCGCCACGGCTGCGTCCCTTCGCTCGGCGTCCATCGGTGGCTTGCTCGCAGCCGGACGCGTCGCGGCGCGCCGCGCCGTGGTGGCGGGCTTCGCGGCAGCTTCCTTCTTCGTCGCCTGCGCAGTGCTCCCAGCGCTGGCGCCCCTTCCCTTGGCGCCCGGCGTCGTGGCCTTAGCCTTCGCCGCGGCCTTGGTCGCTCCCGTCACCTTGGCCGAAGGGGCCTTGGCGGCCGACGTCGTCTTCGTCGCCTTCCCGGCCGAAGGCTTCGATGCCACCGCCTTCGCCCCCTTGGTCGAGGCCTGCGCGGCTTTCGTGCGGGCCTGCGCCTTGGACGACGACTGCTTGGGACCAGCCGAGGCGCTCGCGTGCGAGGCCTTCGTCGCTGAGGTCATCTCGTCTCTCCTCTCCGGCGAAGCGCCGGCGCCCGTTGCCGCCGACCGTCGAACGAGGCTTCGTCACGGCCCGTTCGGGAGGCGGCGAACCTACACAAACAGCGCAACTCCGGCAAAACTTCCCGTCGTCCGCGACGGCGGTCATCCAGCGGTCGCGGCGATCCGTCGGTCCGTGCACCTTACCGGTTCACCAAACGATCGCAGACCACCACGGGGCCGCGTCGGGAATCTCCACGTGCGGTGCGCGATCGATGCCGGGTGCGCCCGGCGGTCACGCTCGTCCAGCGAGCGCCGTCAGTGCAGCGGTGACGAGGATCGGATCAGTGACGAGGCTCCGAGGGCACGACGGATGGCCGTGCGCCCGTCAAGTCGAGCACCTCGGCGATTGCGCGTTCGTCGCCTCTGGTTGGTCCAGGGTTGCCCGGCACCGCATCGGTGGGCGCATCGCCACCGGCACCGGGCTGGCCCTGCGAGCGCTGACGCACTTGGCTCCCAGGAGCCTGCTCGGTGGAGTCCTCTTGTGCGACAGCCTCCCCCGCAGGACGCGGCCGCAACGCCATGAGCGCCTCGGCGGGCTGGATGTTCTCGTCGACCCAGCGCAGCACGTCGGCGAGCATCGTGCGGAGACGGTTGCGCTCGGCCTCGAGGTGGCGGGCCATGTTCTCGACGTCACCGGCGAGCTGCCCCCGAGCCGTCTCGAGCCGCGTCACCTCCTCGCGCAACGCCTGCTGCGATTCGGAGACCAGGCGTCGTGCGTCCTCCTCGGCGCGCGCCACGATGGCACGCGCGCGCGCCTCGGCCTGCGCGATCGTCTCGGCCGCTTCGGCCTCCGACTCCCGCTTGGTCTGCTCGACGAAGCGTTGCGCGAGCAGCAGGGTCCGCTGCAACGTGTCGTCCTGCACGATCTCGGTGTCGGTCTGGGACGACCGCCCGGCACCGCTTCGCTGCTCTGCCTCGAGCTGCGCGATGCGCTCCGTCGCCTGGCGAAGGCGATCGAGGGCCTGGCGCAACTGCTCTTGGAGGCGCTCGGCCTCCACGGCAGCCTTCTCGAGGTACTCGTCGACTTCGTCGACGTTGTACCCCTTGAGGCCGAGGCGGAACTCGACCGTCCGCAACGTTTCGAGGATCGACTGGGGCGCTTGGCCACTGTCCACCATGGGAGGCCATCCTAACCCCTGGTCCCGTTGCAACCAGGGAGCGCCTGAGCCCAGGAGCTGGGGGGCAGCAACCGATTCTTCCTTGGCGCCCCCGACGGTCCGCAGGGACGCCAAGGCGAGGCTCAGCGGCGGAGCAACGGGATCACGATGACCTGGGCGACGATGATCACGATCATGACCGACAGGTCGATCCCCATCCCGCCCGCGCGGATCGGGGGGAGCACGCGACGGATCGGGCGGAGGACCGGCTCTGTGACCAGGTCCAGCCCCCGGACGATCTGCGCGAGCGCGCCCCCTGGCCGCAGCGGGAACCAGCTCAACAGCGCCCGGGCGATCAGCAGGATGACGTAGGCCTCGACGATCCCGGCGATCAGGTTGAGCACCACGGCTCAGCGACGCTCGAAGTTCCGCTCCTGCAGCCGCTGTCGCTCCTCGTCGGAGACCTTGACGTTGCTCGGCGTCAGCAGGAACACCTGGTCTGCCACCTTCTCCATCTCCCCCCCGAGCGCATAGGTCACCCCGCTGCAGAAATCGATCATCCTGCGCTGGAGGTCTCGCTCGGCGAGCTGGAGGTTCACGATCACCGGCCCGTTGCCCTTGAGGCAGTCGGCGATCTCCTTGGCGTCGCCGAAGCGCACGGGGGCAACGACGTGCACCCGAGAAGCCGTCTCGGCGCCGGTGGGCCGCACCACCGCGGGCTGCGGACGAATCGTCGTCCCGGGTGTCCCAGGCGTGACGGTGGTCGTGCCGTTCTCCCGCGACAGCGGGCGAATCCGGCCCATCGAAGGCGTGTTCATCGGTCCTCGGGTCTCTGCCCGCTCCTCGGGCTCGGCGGTCTTGGTCTCGATGCGGGGGAGGCTGGCAAAGCCCTTGGATCCCCGTTCGTCATAGTCGTCGTACTCGTCGTACTCGTCGTCGAGCAGACCGAGATAGACCATCGTTTTCTTCAGTATCGAGGGCACGGCACCATCTCCTTCATCACAGCGTAGTGCTGGTGAGCGCGCTCAGCGGACCATCCAAGCGCCTCCACGCCGACGACGACGCACCTTTGGTGAGCGCGTCGCCTCCGGGCTCGACCGCCGGATCCAGCCGGACCGGGGCACCCCTGGCCGGCGGTCGCGGACCGAACAGGGCGCGTCCGAGCCGCAGCATCGTCGTCCCCTCCGCGATGGCGGCCTCGAGGTCCTCGCTCATCCCCATCGAGCGCTCGGGCAGGGCCAGCGCGTCCGCGAGCTCCCGTACGCGGCGAAAGACCTCACGGGCCGCCCGGGCTCCCGGCGGCGCGACCGTCATCAGGCCCCGGACCGCGAGGCCGGCCGCCGACAGCGAGGCCACGAGCGCGGGCACCTCGGCCGGGGCCACGCCTCTGCGACTGTCCACGTCCGCAGCCACCTGGACCAGCACCTCTGCCCCTGGTCGGTGCGCTGCGATCGCCTCACCCTCGACCGCTCTGCACACCCCTTGCCAGCAATCCACGAACGGCGCGAGGCGTGCCACCTTGTTGCGCTGGATGGCACCGAGGTAGTGCCAGCGCATCGAGGCCCCCGCCTCGCCGATCGCGCCACGCTTGGCCAAAAGCTCCCCGGCATAGTTCTCCCCCACATCGCCGAGGCCCGCCGCGTGCGCGGCAAGGAGCGCATCGGGTCCGAACCCTTTCGTGACCGCCACGATCCGCACGGCATCGGGGTCTCCCCCGCAATGGGCAATCCGCTCGCGCACAGCCGCCAGGCGCTGCGAGACAGACGCGGCGAGCGCCTCGGGCCACACGGCCCTCACCACGGGTGCCTCGTTCGGATCTCCCATCCCCGATCCATCATGGCCTGGCACCCCTGACAGCGTAGGGGAATGCGTCCGAGGAACCTCCTGCGCCGGTGTCCAGGAGCTAGCGCAAGAACGAAGGGACGTCGAAGTCGTCGTCGAGCTCGAGGTCGTCCTCGCCCCCGGCGAAGATGTCCACCGGGGCAGCGCCAACGAGGTGGCTCCGCTCGCTGCCGTTCGACGAGCCGCCCACCCGTTCATCCTCCCAGCGCTCGAAACCGGCGGCGATGACGGTGACTTTCACCTCGTCGTGCATGTTGTCGTCGATCACGGCACCGAAGATGATGTTGGCGTCGGGGTGCGCGACCGAGTGGATGATCTCCGCCGCCTCGTTCACCTCGAAGAGACCGAGATCGGTGCCACCGGCGATGTTGAGCAGGATGCCCCGCGCGCCCTCGATCGAGGCCTCGAGCAACGGGCTCGTGATGGCCGCGCGTGCCGCGTTGACGGCCCGACCCTCCCCGCTGGCAGATCCGATGCCCATGATGGCGGTGCCGGCGTTGGACATGATCATCCGCACGTCCGCGAAGTCGGTGTTGATGAGGCCCGGAACCGTGATGAGCTCGGTGATCCCGCGGACTCCCTGCAGCAGCACCTCGTCGGCGGCCTTGAAGGCGTTGAGCATAGAGGTCTTGTCGTTGGACACCGTCAGCAGGCGATCGTTGGGGATGACGATCAAGGTGTCCACCTTCTCCTTGAGCGTCTGGATCCCCTTCTCCGCACGGATCGCGCGCTGGCGCCCCTCGAAGGTGAACGGCCGTGTCACCACGCCGATGGTCAACGCCCCGAGGTTGCGCGCGATCTCGGCGACGACCGGTGCCGCGCCGGTGCCGGTGCCGCCGCCCTTGCCCGCGGTGATGAAGACCATGTCGGCGCCCTTGAGGGCCTCTTCGATCTCCTGGCGGTGCTCCTCGGCTGCCTGCTGGCCGACCTCGGGATCGCTGCCGGCGCCCAGACCCCGCGTCAGCTTGCGCCCGATGTCGAGCTTGAGATCGGCATCGCTCATGAGCAGCGCCTGCGCATCGGTGTTGATGGCAATGAACTCGACGTTGCGGAGCCCCGACTCGATCATGCGGTTGACCGCGTTCACGCCGCCGCCCCCGACGCCGACCACCTTGATCACCGCCAGGTAGCTGTTCTGCGGGGAGCTCCCGATGGACTCTTTCGAAGTGATGCTCATGAGGTCTCGCAATCGTTGCGACGTTGCCGACACGCCACCATGCGCTCGGTCTCCTCGTTCCTTGCCCTTGGTACTGGTGGCGCCACCTGTGACCGGCCCTCAACCTCGCCTGGAGGTCGAGGGACACCAGATGTTGGGCCCCCACGATACGGGGGGACCGGCCGGGAAGCAAGCACGACGCTCAGGAAGCGCTCACTGCGGGTGACTGGGGCACGCCGACGTCGATGACGGCATGTGGCGGCAGGACCGCCCCGGCGAGGATCGCCGCGATGTCCTCGAATTTGGCGCGCAGCTGCGAGGGGGCGCCGATCTGCGCGGTCACCCCCCCGGCGAGGTCGAGGCTCACCGCGCCGCCCTCGACGGCGACGCCACGGACCGCTGCCCGCAGCGCGACGGGGAGGGCCGCGGCGACGGCCAGCGCGGGCCGGCTCGCGGGTGGGAGCCAGCGTCCAGGGACCCCCCTGGTCGACACCCCGTCGAGGCGAGGCAGCGTCGCTGGCGCGGTGTCCACGTCGGCCAGGATCCGACCGGTGGCGTCGATCACGGCCCACCCCCCGGCCGCCCGAGGGGCGACGGCAACCGGGGAGCGCTCGGTGACCGCGATGTGCACCCCGTCGGGCCACCGTCGGCTCACCGTCGCGGTCGCCACCCAGGGCAGCGCCTCGATTCGCCGAGCCACCTGCCCTGCGTTCACGTCGATCATCGGGGGGTGCCCTTCGAGGCCCGAAGCGGCCAGGATCGCACGCTCCGCGGTGTGGCGCGCACCGGTGACGGTAATGACCCGCGCGGCCAACAGTCTCGAGTGCAAAAGCGGCCATGCCGCGGCGCCCACCACGACGGCGACGCCGATCACGCCGGCGGCGGCGATGCGCCGCCAGCTCCGCCGCCTGGCGACCTCCGCGCGACGCGCGCGGAGGCGAGGGTCCATCGCCACCGTCATGCCCGCCACCTCGATGCGATCATCGCCCCTCCTCGTCGAAGCCGACCAAATGGACCTCGGGACGGAGCCGGACGCCCGTGCGCTCGGCGACGACCGAGGCGACGTGGACGATCAAGCGCCACACGTCGTCTGCGGAACCTCCGTCGTCGGCCTGGATGAAGTTCGCGTGCTTGGGCGAGACCTGGGCGCTCCCCAGGCGGAACCCCTTGAGGCCCGCGGCTTCGATCAGCGCGCCGGCAGCGGCGTCCTCGGGGTTGGAGAAGACCGAACCCGCGTTGGCGCCACCCGGTTGGTGTTCGCGCCGCCAGCGGACGATCTCGGCGAGCGTGGCCCGCCCGCGTGCGGGATCGCCGCGCGCCAATGCGAATCCCGCGCGGAGGACGACCTGGGACGGTTCGAGCGACGACGAGCGATAGCCGAGCTCGAGGCGATCGGGGCCGTCCTCCCCACCGGCTTCACGGCACAGGTCCATCCAGCGGTAGGTGACGAGGGTCGCAGCGGTGTCCGAGCCATGACCCCCGGCGTTCATCCGCAGCGCCCCGCCCACCGAGCCCGGAACGCCGACCGCCCATTCGAGCCCGGTCAGGCCAGCCTCCACCGTCCGGCGGGCGAGCACCGGGAGCGCCACGGCCGCGCCGGCGTGCACCACGAAGGGACCGCGACCTGGCTCGAGGGGAGGGAGCTCGATGTCTGCAAACCCGGCGCCCAGCTGGACCGCCACGCCCGGGAACCCCCGATCGGAGACGAGCAGGTTCGACCCCTTGCCGATGACCAGCACCGGGACCCGGTGCTCGGCGAGCACCGCCCGGAGCTCAAGCAAGTCACGCTCGGAGTCGACCACGACGAACGCCGCCGCGGGGCCCCCGACGCGGTAGGTGGTGAGCGGGCCGAGCGGCCGATCGAGCTCGACGCGCGCCCCGAACCGGGCACGCAGGGCACGGCGGACCTCCTCGATCGGGGTCATCGCCACGGCCAGGCCATCTCGAGGGGCCGCGCCTCGAAGCTGGCCGTCACGGCGCCTCACCCTGAGCGGTGCCGGTCGGGTCGGCTCCCCACGCCGCCATCACCTCGTCGGCAAGAGTGGTCAGGTCCCCTGCCCCCAAGGTGCAGCACAGGTCCCCTGGGCGCAGCAGCGCCGAGACCCCGGCCCTGAGCTCGTCGCGGTCGGCCCAGTAGTGCACGGGCGTCGACGGTCGGCAGCGGGCAATCGCCTCGGCCACCAGCTGCCCGGACACCCCCGGGATCGGCGGCTCCCCGGCGCCGTAGACGTCGGTCACCACGACGACGTCGGCGTCGGCGAACGCATCGCCGAACGCCGAGCCCACCGCAGCGGTGCGCGAGTAGCGATGCGGCTGGAACACGGCCACGACCCGTCGCGGGCCCCGGAGCCGGCACGTGGCCAACGTCGCCTCTACCTCCCCGGGGAGGTGGGCATAGTCGTCGACGAAGGCAACCCCGTGGGCCTCGCCACGCAGCTCGAAGCGCCGGGGCACCCCGCGGAAGCGTTCCAGCGCCCCCACGATCGCATCAGGCGCTGCGCCCACCAAAAGGCCGGCGACGGCCACCTGGGCACCGTGGTGGGCGTTGTGGCGACCGGGGACCCCGACGCCGATGGCGAACTCGGCGGCGTCGGGGCTCCGCAGGACGAACCGGCTCGAGGCGGGGCCCAGGCGCAGCTCCTTGATGCAGAAGTCTGCCGAGGGGTCTTCCCCCACCGTCACCGCACGGTCGTGGCGGGTCGCGAGCTGCCGGGCAACCGGGTCGTCTGCGCTCGTGACGAACTGCCCCGAGGTGGCCTCCACCAACCCTTCGAAGGCGCGTCGAAGGGCCTCGAAGGTGCCGTAGTGGTCGAGGTGGTCCGGCTCGACGTTGGTGACCACCGTCAGCTCGGGCTCGAGCGCGCAGAACGTGCCATAGCTCTCGTCTGCCTCCAGCACCACCCACGGCCCGACGTCCCAGGCGGCGTTGGCGCCGAGGCCGGCGACCTCGGCGCCGACCAAGAAGGACGGCCGCATCCGGGCTTCGGTCAGCGCGAGCGCGAGCATCGCGGTGGTCGTGGTCTTCCCATGGGTGCCGGCGACCGCCAGCAACCGCTTGGCCGCGGTGATCGCCGCGAGGACCTCGGCGCGCCGCAGCACCGGGATCCCCCGTCGCCTCGCTTCGACGAGCTCGACGTTGTCGTCGTCAACCGCAGGGGAAGCCGTGACGAATGCGGCGTCGCGCACGAAGCTCGGATCATGGCCCACGTGGACCTCGACCCCGAGCACTGCAAGGCGCTCCATTGCCGCGGAGGCAACGCGGTCGCTGCCGCTCACCCGATGCCCCATCGAGGCCAGGACCGTGGCAATGGCGCTCATCCCTGCGCCGCCCACCCCGGTGACGTGGATGCGCAGCGGCCGGGAGCCATCGAGCGCCGGCCTGCCGCCCCGCCCAACGGTCCCTGGAGCGGTCATCGCGCGTGGGCCACCACGAGTTCGGCGACCCGGTCTGCTGCGTCGGGGCGCCCAACGGCCCGCGCGGCCGCGGCCATTGCCTCGAGACGGCCCGCATCGCTGACGAGGGCGCCCACGACCGCCTCGAGGCGGTCTGCGTCACACTCGCCGTCAGGGACCACCACAGCGCCCCCCTGCCGAGCCAGCACGGCGGCATTGGCACTCTGGTGGTCGCCGGGGGCGCCGGGCAGTGGAACGAGCACGGCCGGCAGCCCGACGGCGGCGAGCTCGGCGACGGTGAGGGCGCCGGCGCGGCAGACGGCGACGTCGGCAGCCTCGTAGACCAGGGGCATCCGGTCCTCGAAGGCGACGAGTCGGTAGCACAGCCCGTCCGCGTCGGCCGCGTTCGGGTGGTCGACACGCCAACGGCGCGTGCGGCGGGTGACCTCGGCGAAATCGCGCGTCCCGGTGATGTGGTACAGGGTGAGGTCACGGCGGTCCGCCCAGCGTTGAGCCAGTACGCACGCCGCCTCGTTGAGACGCCGCGCCCCGAGCGATCCGCCGAACACGACGATCGTGCGGCGCTCCTCGGGCAAGCCGAGCGCAGCCCGCGCCTGGCGGCGACGCTGCACGCTCCGGGTGACCTCGGTGATCTCCGGCCGCAACGGCGCGCCGGTGACCTGGCTCCTCGGCAACGCGGTGGATTCGAAGGCCAGCGCGCTCGCCGCCGCCCAGCGCCCGAGGAGCCGATGGACGGCCCCGGGAACCGCGTCGAGGTTCACGAGCACCAGGGGCACCCGAAGCACCACTGCAGCGGCGGCAGCGGGAAGACTGGCATAGCCGCCCACCGAGACGACCACCGCAGGCCGGCGGCGGGCCAGGCGAACCAAGCACCACACGGTGGCCGCCGCCAGGCCGGAAGCGGCCACGAAGTTTGGGACGAGCTCACGGAGCCGGAGACGCCGGACGATCCCCCGCCCGGGCAGCAGCACGAAGGGGAAGCCCGCTCCAGCGAGCAACGCCGACTCCTGGCCGCGCCGAGACCCGACGAGCTCGATGGTGGCGGCGGGATGACCGCGGCGCACGAGCGCACGCGCCACGCTCAGCCCCGCGAGCACGTGGCCGCCCGTTCCCCCTCCGGCGATGAGCGCGAACCGCTCCCGCCTCACGGACCGCCATCGAGCCGAGCTCGCAGCCTCGGCGCCGACCCAGCGACCGGCCGCGGCGTCCGGGCGGCGGGGTGGACGAGCCGGGCGGCGCGCCCCGGCTTGGAGCTGGCCGCCGCGCTCTTCGGTGTGGCGTTGTTCGAGGCTCGGGCGATGCTCACCAACATGCCCGCCGCACCGAGGGTGATCACCAGCGAGGAACCGCCGTAGGAGACGAAGGGGAGCGGGATCCCGGTCACCGGCAGCAAGCCGACGACCGCACCGATGTTGATGAACGTCTCGGCCGCGATCCACGCCACGAGGCCGATCCCCAGCATCGCCCCAAAGCGATCCGGAGCCTGCTCGGCGGCGCGCAACCCGAACCAGGCGAGGGCGACGAGCAGCGCCAGCACGAACACCGCACCGACGATCCCCAGCTCCTCGCCGATCACCGAGTAGATGAAGTCCGTGTGGGCATTGGGCAGCGAGCCGAACTGGTTCCAACCGCCCCCCAGGCCGAGCCCGAACAGATGGCCCGAACCGAGCCCGATGAGGGACTGGAGCACTTGGTAGCCCGATCCGGAGGCATGCGCGCTCGGGTTGAGGAACGAAAACAGCCGCTGGCGCCGGTAGGGCTCGGCGAAGGCGACGACCACGGCGATGGCCGCTCCGCCCCCGAGCACCTTGAGCACCGGCCGCATCGAGATCCCCGACGCGAAGAGCAGCGCCATCGTGATGCAGGCCATGACGAGGGCCGTACCCATGTCGGGCTGGAGCATGATGAGGCCCCCGGCGCCGACCGCCACGATGGCCAGTGGCCCGATCACCCGGCGATGGTTCCCCGGCCGCGGCTGGCGCCGCGCGACGAGGTCGGCGCCGAAGAGCACGAGGGCGAGCTTCATCAGCTCCGAGGGCTGCAACCGGAGCTGGCCGACGCCTACCCAACGGCTCGCCCCACCGGCGGAGAGGCCGACACCTGGGGCGAGCACGATCAAAAGGAGCGCGAAGGCTACGACGAGCACCGGCACGCTGAAGCGCCGCCATCTCCGGTAGTCGACACGAGAGACGAAAGCGAAGACCAAGAGGCCGACGGCCATCCAGAGCCCCTCTCGGAGCAGGATCGACCACGGCGATCCGAAGGTGGCGATCGAGATGCCCTCGGATGCTGAGCCGACCATGACGACCCCCAGCACGCAGAGCACCCCGACGAGGACGACCAGGACCGAGGACGTCGAGGGCCCCTTGGCGATGCCACCCCGCAGCGTCGAGGGGTTCTTGGTGACCGGTGCCCGCCGGCCTGTGGCCTGCGGGGCCACAGCCGGACCGCTGGGCGCCAAAAGGCGCATGCGCGCGACAGCCACCGCACCAGCTTCTCGCAGCGCGAGCACCGGATGGGGGAATTCGGTCTTCTTCATCGCAGCCTCGCCATGGAGAGGAACTCGCCGTAGAAGATGCCGAGGCCGAGCGAGGCGAATAGGCCTGCCAGCACCCAGAACCGCACGATCACGGTGGTCTCGGGCCAACCGAGCAGCTCGCAGTGGTGGTGGATCGGTGCCATGCGCAGGATCCGGCGGCCGAAGGCTCGATAGCTGATCACCTGGGCGATGACCGACAAGGTCTCGATCACGAACAGGCCGCCGACGATGGGCAGCAGCAGGTCGAGGTTCAGAAGCAGGCACAGCGCCGCGAGGCCCGAGCCGATGGCAAGGGAGCCGGTATCGCCCATGATGATCCGAGCCGGTGCAGCGTTCCACCAAAGAAAGCCCAGGCAGGCGCCGGCGAGTGCGACTGAGCACAGCGCCAGGTCGATCGCAGACCCAGGGAGCAGGTGATAGATGTTCGAGTGGCGGTAGACCCAGTACCCCATGATCGCAAGGACGGCGAAGCAGAACGTCGAGGACCCCGCGGCGAGGCCGTCGAGGCCGTCGGTGAGATTGACGGCGTTGGACGTCGCCACCAGGACCACGGTGGCGAAGACGACCCAGCCCGCTTCGCCGAGGTGGATCCCCGGCGTCGCCGCCCGGACGAAAGACAGCGCGGTCGAGGTATGGACCCAGTGGACCGCCGCCTCGGAGAAGCCGACGCCGGCGGCGATCTGGGCAATGAGCTTGCCGCGCTTTTGCAACCCGAGGCTCCGGCGGTTCCGAACCTTGATCCAGTCGTCGAGGAGGCCGATGGCGCCGTAGGCGACGACGGTGGCCACCACGAGGATCCCCGCTCGCGAGATGTGGACCTCGGTCCCCACGTGGCCCATGAGATAGCCAGCCGCGACGGCGCCCACGATGGCGACACCTCCCATCGTCGGGGTCCCCGCCTTGACCACATGGGTTGCAGGCCCGTCCTCGCGGATGTGCTGACCGATGCGCCGGCTCCGCAGCCAACGCATGAACGCGGGCGTGAGCAGCAGCGCCGTCCAGAGTCCCATGCCGCCCGAGGCCATCAGCGAGAGCATCGAAGGACCTCGCGCAGGACCGTTCGATCGTCGAATGCCACCAGCCGGGAGCCGATCTCTTGCACCGTCTCGTGACCCTTCCCGGCGACCACGACGAGGTCGCCGGGCTGTGCCTGGCCGACCGCCAGGGCGATTGCGGTTCGCCGGTCAGGCTCGACAACCAGCCGACCGCTCGAGGCGAAACCGAGATCGATCCCCGCCGCCACGTCGGCGATGATCCGGTTGGGATCCTCGTCACGTGGATTGTCAGAGGTCAAAAACACCTGGTCCGCTCCCTGCGCAGCGACGGCACCCATCTGCGGTCGCTTCCCGACGTCCCTGTGACCGCCGCAACCGAAGACAACGAGCACCCTGGCATCGGGCGCGACCAGCCGACGTGCCTCAGCCAGGACCGTCTCCAAGGCGGCCGGGGTGTGCGCGTAGTCGACCATGGCCCAGAACCCCAGCCCCTGGGGCGGCCCCGCCACCAGCTCCATGCGCCCCGGGACGCCCCGGGCGTTCGCGAGCGCATCGACGACGGCCGGCGGATCGATGCCCACGCGCACCGCCGCTTCCGCCGCAAGCAGCGCGTTGTCGACATTGCAGCGTCCGATGAGGGGGAGCTCGACCCGAAAGCCGCGCCAGCGAAAGCAGCTCCCGGAAAACGTCACGGCGGCTGGCACTACAGAGGGCCGCACGGCGACGAGGGGGATCCGAGGCTGGGCGAGGAGCTGGCGCCCCCAGGTGTCGTCGGCGTTCACCACCCCCTGACGGGCGCGCTCGGGGGTGAACAGCGCCGCCTTCGCCTCGAAGTACGCCTCCATCGTGCGATGGAAGTCCAGGTGATCCTGGCTGAGGTTGGTGAAGATCGCCACGTCGAAGCGAATGCCTTCCACCCGGGACTGCGCCAGGGCGTGGGAGGAGACCTCCATGGCCACCGCCCCGCGCCGCCCGGCGGCAGCGCTGCGGTCTCGCGTCTCGGTGAGGAGGCGCTCCAGGTCGGGCGCCTCTGGGGTGGTCCGGCTCCCAGACAGCGTGCCAATGGCCGTCGCCACCATGCCGGCATGCTCGAAGATCCCCGAGAGGAGATGGCTGACCGTGGTCTTGCCGTTGGTCCCCGTCACGCCCGCCATGACCAGCGCCCTGGCTGGGTGTCCCGCGAGCCGAGCGGCCGCACGCCCCATGACAGCCCTGGCACACCCTGGAGCGACCCGTGCCCGGACCACCAGGCTCGCCGGGAGCGGCGGGAGCTCGTGCTCGTAGACGAGGCCCACGGCACCACGCCGAACCGCCTCCGGGGCGAAGCGATGGCCGTCGGTGCGCGTGCCGGGCAGGCAGAAGAACAGCGACCCTGGCTCGACGCGCCGGCTGTCGTAGTCGATGCGCAGGACTTCTGCCGACGACGGGTCACCCGAGACCTCGAGCACGTCGACCTCGTCGAGCAGTTCGTTCATAAGCACAGGAGCGCGCGATCAGAAGGAATCAGTAGGGACACGACACAAGGGGACCTCGCCCGATCGGTCTCGATGGTACACAGCCGCTCAGGTGACGTCCTGAGCCTGCGAGGTCGGCTGGACGGCGTTGGGGGCTTGGCTCGCCGCCTCGCTCGAGGTGGGGATGCCGTAGCGGTGGAGCGCGTACCCCATGATCTGGGCGAACACCGGTGCGGCCACCGTGCCCCCGTAGATGGGCGTGGGGTGGTCGAGTACCACGATTGCCGAGAGCACAGGGTGCTCTGCGGGGGCGAAGCCGACGAAGGTTGCCATGTAGGCACCCGGCACGTAGCCGTCGCCGCCGGTGATGGGGATCTGGGCCGTCCCTGTCTTGCCGGCCACCGTGTAGCCCGGGATGACCGCCGAGGTCCCGGTCCCGCTCGTCACCACCTGCTCGAACATCGTCGTCAGCTCGGCGGCCACCGTCGGCGAGAGCACCCGGTGCGAGGGCGGGGGTGGAACCGCCGTCGCGCGGCCGTTCGCGTCCACCGTCGCCCGCACGAGGCTGGGCTGGATGAAGACCCCACCGTTGGCGACGGCGTTGAACGCGTCGAGCACCTGCTGGGCAGTGACCGCGTCGACCTGGCCAATCGGGAGCGACACGATATTGGTCGGCTCCCACTGGGAGGCGCCGGCGAGCAACCCTGGCGTCTCGCCAGGGAAGTTGAGCCCGGTAGGCGCGCCGAACCCGAAGGTCTTGACCTCGGCGAGCAGGCGGCGCTCCCCCACTCGGGACGCCACCTCGGAGGTGCCGATGTTTGAGGATTGCGCCAGCACCTGGGTCGCAGTCAACTGCTCGGTCGGATGGGACTCGGCATCGTGGAACAACGAGCCGTCGAGGGTGATCGTGTCGGGCACAGTGAGCACCGTCGAGGGAGTGATCACGCCCTCCTGCAACGCAGCTGCGAAGGTGACCAGCTTGAACACCGATCCTGGCTCGTAGGCCTGGGTGAGGGCGAGGTTCTGGGGTGCCTCTGCGACCCGTCCGCCCGTGTTGGGGACGTTCCCGCCGCTGGGCGTTCGCACCAGGTTGGCCATTGCCAGAATCTGCCCCGAGTGCACGTCCATCACGATGGCCTCGCCGCTCTGGGCGCCACTGGTCTCGATCTCCGCGGCGAGCGCTTGTTCCGCCTCGTACTGGAGCGGCTCGTCCAGGGTCAGCTCGAGCCCAGTCCCCTCCCCGCTCGCCTCCGTCGCTCCCCTGCCGTCAGGGATGACGATCCCGAGCGGGGACTCAAGGAGGGTCTCGGTCCTTGAGGTGCCGGCCAGCAAGCGATTGAACTCGAGCTCCAGTCCTGCGGCACCGACCCCCGAAGCGTGGAGGTAGCCGAGGACGGGGGCGGCCAGCGGACCCGCTGGAGCGACTCGCAGCATGCTGTCGAGCTCGGTGATGCCCGGCAGGCGCGCCGCCGAGATCTTCGCTGCCTGAGCCTGGGCCACGTGGCTCGCGAGCACCACGTAGCCCGAGCGTTGCGCCAGATCGACCGAGAGCGAGGACTCCGGGATCCCGAGCAATGGGGAGAGCACCGACGCCTCCCGGAGGGGATGGGTGATCTGGAAATCGTCAGCCACGATCTCCTTCGTTGGCACCGAGATGGCGAGCACGTGCCCTTGCCGGTCGTAGAGGCCGCCACGCAAGGCTGGAACCGTGACCTTGACCGTCAGCTCCCGGCTTGCCGCCGCCCTGTACTGCGCCGCGTGCACGACTTGAACATCGACCAAGCGAGCCACCACTGTGAGCGCCAACGTCACGAGGATGAGCCGAAAGAACCGGATTCGCGCGAAGGTGCGGGGGCTCATTCCTGCACGACTCCTCAGTGGCCGCCGGAGGGCGTCGATGTCGTCGTGGTGGAGGTGCTGGCCCCGTGCGTGCCCACCGGGTTCGTGCTCGCCGACGACCCCAGCGGCGCGTTCAGGGGAACGTGAGGGACCTGGACGATGTGCCCTGGCGGCACGAGACCGTCTTGGGTTGCAGCGGTAACGATCCTCGAGGGTTGCTCCGCGCTTGCCACCTGGCTGACGAGCTGGCGGTTGGTGGCTTGGGCAGCGGAGAGGCGTGCCTGGTCCTGGGAGAGTTCCAGGCTGCTCTCGGCCAAGAGCGTATGACCGGCGACCACCACGAGCAGGCTCCCGGCAGCGATCACCAGTGCGACCCTGCGCAGCAGCTTCGGCGCCGAGGTCGGTCGCCGGAGCCTGCGGCTCGGTCGTTCGAGGACCCTGAGCGGCGGACGGCCGGCGCCTTGTCGTTTTCGAGCCGGATCACGCCACTCGGCGGGCACGGATCGCCCGGCGGCTCGAGCCGCCGGGCGCCGAGCAGTCGCTGCTGCCGGCGCCATGATCAGTCCGGCCCGCGCGAGGAAACGACCCGTTCAATCGCCCGCAGCCGCGCGCTCGAGGCGCGCGGGTTGCGGGCGATCTCCGCTGCGCTTGGCTTCTTTGCGCCGCGGAACAACAGTCGGTGGACCGATCGGGCACCGCATACACAAGGCAGCCCTGGCGGACACTGACAGCCACCGGTTGCCGCGAGGGCAAAGGCCGACTTGACCAGCCGGTCCTCACCGGAGTGGTACGCGATCACCACGCAGCGCCCCCCTTCGCCCAACAGGTCGAGGGCGGCGGGGAGCGCCCCGGAGAGCTCTTCGAGCTCGTCGTTGACAGCGATCCGCACGGCCTGGAAGACACGGCTCGCTGGGTGACCCCGACGGCGCTGAGCGGCGGGAATCGATCCTTCTACAAGTTCGGCGAGCTGGGTCGTCGTCACAAGCGGGCGGGCAGCCACGATCGAACGCGCGATACGCCGGGCGAAGCGCTGCTCCCCGCTGGCGGCGAACCAGCGTGCCAGCTCACCTTCGCTCGCCTCGTTGAGCACGGCCATCGCGTCCCTGCCCGCTCGTGTGCGGTCCATCCGCATGTCGAGGGGTGCCTCGTGCCGGTACGAGAATCCCCGATCCGGAGCCTCGAGCTGCATCGAGCTCACCCCGAGGTCGAAGAGCACGCCAGAGACCACCGTCGAGACCTCACCGGTCGTTGGCCATCGCCCACGACCGGCGGCCCGCGCATCGGCAACCACGGATCCGAGGTCGCCGAAACGAGCGTGGAGGAGGACCACCCGATCGCCGAAGCCCTCGAGTCGGGCGGCGGCCAGCGCGAGCGCTTCGGGGTCCCGATCGATACCGAGCACCGCCAGCTGCGGGCACGCCGCGAGGATCGCAGCGGCATGGCCGCCGGCTCCGACCGTCGCGTCGACCAGCACGCCGGCCGGCACCCTGGCGAAGAGGGCGACGACCTCTTCGACGAGCACCGGCACGTGCCCAGGCGCCCGGCTCATCCGCAGCCCCCCGATCGGCGTGGTGCTCTGGGGGGTGGGCCCTTGGCGACCAGTGGGGAAGAGGGCGGAGGAGGAGTCTTCCACCGAACCGGTCGGGGGGCTGCGCAGGATCCGCGCGCTGGCCTGGCTGGCTGTGCGGCCGTGGGCCTTGCCGTCTGTGCTGTCCGTGCTGTGTGTTGCGTTTGCTGTCCCTCGTGCTTCTTGTGCGCTGTCGTCGCTCCTCTCTGATGTGCTGTCTCGCTTTTCCTCAGGCGCCTCGTCTGCGCCTCGGGCACGCCGAGCCCTCGTGCCGGCCCTGTCGTTCAGCTCGCAGCCGTTCGCTCGCTGGGGCCATCCTCGAGGAACCACTGCTCCTCCGGCTCTACCCGCTGTGCCCACAATGCCGGGTCCCACAACTCGACGCGATTGTTGGCGCCGGTGATCAGTACGTCCTCCTCGAGATGGGCGAACTCTCGCAGCCTGGCGGGGATCACCATGCGACCCTGGCTGTCGATCTCCACCTCGTAGGAGCCGGCTGCCCACAGTCGCTCCTGGTTGCGCTCGGCAGCATTCCCTTCGGCTGCCCGTTCCCTCATCACCGCTTGCTGACGGTCGAACTCCGCCGGGGTCCACAACGCCAGGCAGCCTTCCCGGTGACGGCTCAGGTAGGCACCCTGAGCGAAGGCCGCGCGGAACTTCGCCGGCAGGATGACCCTGCCCTTGGCGTCGAGCGAGTGCTCGTACGTTCCGACGAACCCTGGCACCAGATCCCACTCCCACGACGCTCCCCGGATCGCGCCTCAGTCCACGACGACTCCACTTCACCGGTCTTGGCGTTCCCGGCACCTGCTGAAGTCACCCTCAAATCCACCACTTCAAACCACTTTGCGCCACTGTACTCCCCAAGGAGCCACAAGTCAACCTTCACCCTCCCCCGCTCCTCCCTTCGGGCACTCTCGAGAGCGACGGCGGGCGCAACGGCGCGCGAAACCATGGGATGTGGGCCGGCGGCGGGCTCCGAGGCACCGCGAACCCGCTGGAGGGGCGGGAAGGAGGTTGGTTCAGGCCGCGCGCGAAGGGCTCGACGGGCAGTCGAGGCGCTGGTGTGAACCAGGTTCAGGCGTGGTCGGTACTGCTCGCCGCGGTGACCGGCTGGACGCCTTGGAGCTCCCAACGACGAGCATCCGGCAAGCGCTCAATGAGCAAGGAGACGAGGTGGTCGTTGCTCACGCGTGCCGGCAGCAACTCGTCGAGTCCGGTCACGGCGCCACGAAGATCCCGAGCGGCGGCGCGCCGATCCCGCCTTCCCAGCGCCAGTACGCGGACCAGCGGATCCGGGTCCCAGCTCCGGTAGGCGGCCAAATGGAAAAGCGCGCCCTCTCGTCCCCGCCACTGTGCGATCCCAAGCAGCTTGCGCTCGCCGACGAGCACCTCGCCTGCGCCACGGCCTGCGAAGCAGACCCACTTGGACCATCGCGTGGCAACGAAGCGGCCCTGATGGACCGTCACGTCGGGGACCCCCAGGCCGGCGAGCACCGATGACCACCACTCGCCGATCCAAAAGGACGCCCGACTCACGTCGTCCTCCCAGAGCGGATCGCCCCTCGGCACCCAGAGATCGATCCACAGCGGGTCGCGCTCGTCCACGAAGACCGCGCCGCCACCACTGCGGCGGCGACACACCGCGATCCCCTCTCGCCGCGCCCGCCGGCTCTTGACCACCGCTTCTGGCTGCGTGCTCCCGAGCACGACGATCGGGCGCTGGACCCGGTGGAACACCGCCACCCGTTGCGAGACCCCTCGCCACCGATCGATGTCGAAGCGATCGGCGACCCCGGTACCCGGCGTCACCTCAGGATGCAGCCACGAGGTACGGCTCCCACAAGGGATCGATCTCCGCGAGATAGCGGAGACGCCACAGATGCCCTTCGGGTGCGCGGGGTTGGAACGGAAGCGTCCAGCCGATCTCGGACAACAGCAGATCGGCCTTTGCGAGGTTGTCGCGCTTACAGGAAGCCACCACGTTCGCCCACTCGTGGCGCCCCCCACGGCTGAGCGGCACGACGTGATCGATCGTGTCCGCTGGGTCCGAACAGTAGGCGCAACGCCCACCGTCCCTACGCAGCACCGCCCGGCGCGTCAGCGGCGGCGTGCGCGCCCAGCGCGGGATCTTCACGAGGTGAAGGAGCCGAACGATCGCCGGAACCGAAATCGACAGGTGGGCAGACCGGAAGACGGGGCCCTCCGGTCGAGCCGCCACCGCCTCCGCCCGCCCCGCCAGCATGAGCACCACCGCGCGGCGGTCGGAAACCAATGCCAGCGGCTCATACGTCGCGTTGAGGAGCAGGACCCGAGCGCTCACTGTCCGAGAGGCTACTGGCTAGCCACGCTGAGGGCGGGTTCGTCTGCACCATCGCAGGTACGACACGACGTCATCGACCTCGAAGGGAGGTCCTTGTGCCCCGCTCGCACGGTGGGCGGATGCCGTGACGAGTCGAAAGTGCCAGTAGGGCTCCGCGGGCACCGGCAGAAACGGTGGCCGGCGCCACCACCCCGGAGGCGCCAATCGGCGCAGGGCCCCCACGGCGGCGGGCACCAGCGTTGGGTGCCGCGCCAGCGCACGAACAACGATCCGCGCGCTTGGTCCCCATGTGGCTGCCCGCACCCGCTTCACCGGTGGAGCCACCATGCGCCGGCCAGGGTCGAAGGAACTCGTTGCGGCCAGCCATGCCGGCGTCGGGGCCCCCTGCTCGGCGCGTGAGAACGGACCCTGGTCAACCATGGGCGCCGTCTTCGGCTTGGCGCCATCCGACCGCAGCAGCCCCGAGCAATGGCGCGTCCGCGCCCAGGCCTGCGGGACGAACCTCCGTGCCGATCGCAAACTCGAGCCTCGCCCTTCTGGCGACCTCCTGACGGGCTGCCTCGAAGAACGGCGCGCCGAAGCCGAGCGCTACCGAGCCACCCACGACAGCGAGGCGAAGGTCGAGGAGGTTCGCCACGGAGGCGATCGCCCTTCCGACAAGGGTGCCAGTTCGCTGCACCACCGGTCGGGGCGCTTCACTCGCCGGGCGCCCGGTGCTCTTGGCGATCGCTGTTCCTGACGCCTCAGCCTCGAGACAACCCTGACCGCCGCAGGCACAGAGCCTGCCCTCGGGTTCGACGACGACGTGGCCGATATGGCCCGCGTTCCCGAGGCGACCCCCCAGGAGGCGGCCATCGAGGACGATCCCCCCGCCGACGCCGGTCGAGACCACCATGGCAAGGAAGTGGCGCTCCTCACGCGCAGCACCCAACCATCCCTCGCCAAGGGCCAGCGCCTTCGCATCGTTGTCAACCGCCGTTGGCACACCGGTGAGCGCCTCGATCCGTGAGCGCAGCGGGAAGGAACGCCACGCGGGGATGTTCAACGGTGAGACCTCTGCGCCACCATGGGACATCGGCCCCCCGCAGCCCACGCCGCATCGAACGACCGCCGCCCCCTCTGGGGACCGCACCTGGGCGATCAGGTTGGCGAGCGCTCCCCAGACGACCTCGGCATCGGGGACCTGAGGCGTCGGGCATGTGGCGACCGGTCCCAGGGCGCCGTTGCGGTCGACCAGTGCAGCGGCCATCTTCGTTCCGCCGATGTCGACCGCCAAGCAGAGCTCCTTCAAGGGCGAGCCCTGTACGGGAAGGAGGTGCTCACGGTCTCCGAACGCGTTGCATCAACGCTGGCGACCCCATGGTCTGGAGGCTAACGCCCGCGGCGGAAATGGGAACGAAGCCAGCTTCGGGCATTCATGACCGCGCCCTCGATGCCGGGGAGGGGCTGACCGTTCTCGGAGCGTTGCTCGTTGATCGACCGGGTGAGATCGTGCCAGCCGGCCTTGCCCATCCGCCGCAGGTTGCGCTCGAAAACGACGGCAGAAGCGAACATCACGACAACGCCCAAAAAGCCCAGCTCGACCGAGCGTGCGTAGAACGCGACGAGGATGACGATGCCGACCAAGAAGCCGAGGGCCGACCACTTGCAGGCGCGACCCGCATGGCGATAGACGGTTTCGGACCTGACGCGCTCTGCAAACTCGGGGTCTTGCCTGACAAGCGATTGCTCGAGCTCGGCCAGGATCCGTTGCTCGTGCTCAGAGAGCGGCACGATCGTTGCCTCCTCGCAATCACTTCCTCGCCACGAACGGATCCACCGTTCGCCGCCAATGCTGAGGGTACCGCGTGGCGAGCACCAGCTGCTCGCGCACTCCAGGGCTCGACGAACACCCCCGGTCCGCGCGTGCCTGCCCCGATCCGCCTCCTCGCTTCGCGCGCACGCCGAGCCCGCTCACGCGGTCGGCTCCTTTCTCCGTTCGGCTCGCCCGCCCCGACGCCGCCGGCGCGAGACGAGGTGGCCGATCACCGCGCCGCAGAGTCCGGCGATCACGATGACCACGATGACCGGTGCGCTGGTCGTCGACACCCAGAAGTGCACCCGGACGTCTTGCAGGTTGGCGAGCGCGAACCAGATTAAAAGGCCTGCTGCAACCACGATCGCCACCGAGCGCGCGTTGACGGCGCGGCGCCGGCGCTCGGGCGAACCGGTGGAGCTCTCGGTCTCAGCCATTGGATGCCGAACGGCCTTCAGTGCCCAGCGTCCGAGGACGGCTGCTCGATCGGATAGGCGACGCCGGTCCCGCCCAGCCCGCAATAGCCCCATAGGTTCGCCGCGAGGTACTGCTGGTGTTCGTCCTCGGCGTAATAGAACGGCCCGGCATCGACGATCTCCGTGGTGATCGGCCCGTAGCCCGCTCGGAGGAGCGCTTGTCCGTACCGGGCCTTGGCCTGCTCGGCCTCGTTGCGCTGGGACCCCGAAACAAAGATCACCGAACGATACTGGGTCCCGACGTCGTTGCCCTGTCGCATGCCCTGGGTGGGATCGTGACCTTCGAAGAACACCTTGAGAAGGGTCCCGTAACTGATCGCCGACGGGTCGAAGACGACGAGCACGGTCTCGGCATGACCGGTCCGGCCCGTGCACACCTCCATGTAGGTGGGGTTCGGGGTGAAGCCTCCCGCGTACCCGACGGCCGTGGTGACCACCCCAGGCAGCTGCCAGAACAGACGCTCGGCACCCCAGAAGCACCCCATCGCGAACAACGCCTGCTCAGAGCCCTCCGGGAACGGAGGCCCGAGGGCGGTTCCCAAGACCCGATGGAAGCCCGGCACGACGATCGGCCGCTGACGGCCCGGTAACGCCCGCTCGGGCTCGATCATCTGGGTCTTGTACGAGCCGAAGAGCGCCATCACCGACCTCCCCTGGTGCCAACTCGCAGACTATGCCGCGCCGCGGCGCGCCACGCTGCAGGCGGCCCAGTCCGGGAACACCCACCGCGCCAGCCCAGCGCCGCGATGGTTGCCCAGGGGGCAAAGCGAGTACCGTTTCTCCGAGGGCGTGCACCGTGCAAGGGACCGATCCTGGCGCGACGGAAACCGAAAGGGAACAGCCCATGCCTCAGGTCAACGCCGAGACCGTCGCAGACGATCTCCTCGGGCGGTTCCGAGCGATCCGGTCGTTGACCGAGGCCCTTGCCGCTCCGCTCTCCCCCGAGGACCAAACGGTCCAATCGATGCCCGACGTCAGCCCCACAAAGTGGCACCGCGGGCATACGACCTGGTTCTTCGAGACCTTCGTCCTCCCGGTGGACCGCCCCGATTACCACCCGTACCACCCTTGGTTTGGCTACCTCTTCAACTCCTATTACGAGGCGGTCGGCGCACGACACCCACGCCCGCAACGAGGGCTCATCTCCCGTCCAGGCGTGGGCGAGGTTGCCGACTACCGCCAGCACGTCGACAAGGCAGTGGAAGAGCTCTTTGCGACCGGTCCTTCGGAGCGGGCGCTCTCGCTCCTTGAACTTGGGAACCATCACGAGCAACAGCATCAAGAGCTCCTCCTCATGGACATCAAGCACGTGCTGTGGTGCAACCCGATGCTGCCTGCGTACCGCCGGCCCCCTGATCGCATCGACGCGGCCTCCTCGGGTGTTGCGGGGCACGCCGGCGACGCAGGCGCCCCGGCCGCCGACCAAGCTGCCAGGACGGCACCACGCGCGACGAGCCACGCCGGCGACGGCTGGATCGAGCATCCTGGCGGCCTCATCGAGATCGGCCACGAGGGACTTGGGTTCGCGTTCGACAACGAGATGCCGCGTCACAGCGTCCAGCTCGTGCCGTTCTGCCTCTCCGAGCGCCTCGTCACCTGCGGTGAATGGCTGGCCTTCATGGAGGACGGCGGCTACGAGCGGCCTGAGCTCTGGCTTTCCGACGGGTGGACGCTCGCCTGCCAGCAACAATGGCGAGCTCCCCTGTACTGGGTCCGCGAGGGGGACGATGGGCCCTGGAAAATCTTCACGCTCCTTGGACCGAAGCCCGTCGCTGCAGAAGAGCCCGTCTGCCACGTCAGCTACTACGAAGCCGACGCCTTCGCGCGGTGGTCCGGATGCCGCTTGCCGACGGAACAGGAATGGGAAGCGGTCGCGAGCAGCCGACCGAACGATCTCCGCCATGCACACCTCCTCGAGGAGTCCGTGCTTCATCCCCGCGGCAGCTCGTCTCTGTTCGGAGACGTCTGGCAATGGACAGCAAGCTCGTACAGCCCCTACCCGGGCTTCCGCCAGGCCAAGGGGGCTGTCGGCGAGTACAACGGCAAGTTCATGGTGAACCAGTACGTGCTTCGCGGCGGGTCCTGTGTGACCCCACCAGGCCACGTGCGGGTCACCTACCGCAACTTCTTCCCTGCGTCGGCACGGTGGGCCTTCAGCGGGCTGCGCCTCGCGCGGGACGCCTGAAGCTCGTGATGGCAAGCGCACCGGCAGGCACGCGGGCCGGACAGGAAGCGGTGGGCGTGTCGAAATGAGCGAAGCCCCCTTGACGGTCGACGTCCACCTCACGCCTGCGGACCTGCGCGACGCACTGAAAGACGACGTGGCGACCGGGCTCCGTCATCGCCCGCGCAGCATCCCTCCGCTGTGGTTCTACGACGAACGCGGCAGCCGTCTCTTCGAAGAGATCACCCGGCTGCCCGAGTACTATCCCACGAGGGCAGAACGCCGGCTGCTGGCCGAGGCCGCCGGGCGGATCGCTGCGATCGCTCGGGCCGACACCCTCGTCGAGCTTGGTGCGGGCGCCTGCGACAAGACGAGGCTCCTGCTCCAAGCGATGCACGCCCAGGCACCGCTTCGACGCTACGTACCCTTGGACGTGAGCGAGGAGTTCCTCCGTGCCGCCGCCGCGGGATTGGTCGCGGAATTCGGGGCACTCGAGGTCCATGCAGTGATCGGGGACTTCCAACGACATCTCGACCGGATCCCCTTCGGTGGGCGGCGGCTGATTGCGTTCTTGGGCGGCACCATCGGCAATCTCGTCCCGGCACAACGAGCGCGCTTTCTCTTCGATCTCAACTGCACCATGGCCGGAACGGATCACCTCCTGCTCGGTGCCGACCTGCTGAAGGACCCAGAGCGGATCCTGCGCGCCTACGACGACGCCGCCGGGATCACCGCCGCGTTCAACCGCAACGTGCTCCACGTCATCAATCGGGAGCTCGGAGCCTCCTTCGACGTCGAGCGCTTCGAGCACATCGCGCGCTGGGACGATCAACAGCACTGGATCGAGATGCGGCTGCGTTCGACCGTTGATCAAACCGTCATCATCGAAGACCTCGGGATGGAGATCCGCTTCGCCGAGGGCGAGGAGATCCTGACGGAGATCAGCGCGAAATTCACCTTCGAGCAGCTGCAATCCGAGCTCGAAGCTGCCGGGTTCGTCGTCGACGAGACCTGGGGCGCAGCTGAGGGCGAGTTCCTCCTGACCCTGGCCCACCCTTACTGTTGAACCCCCTCAAGCGAGCGCTCCGCTTCGCCGATCGAACACAGCGCCGAATCGGGCCACTCGCCTTTGGCTACGGGGTCGTCAAGAAATTCAGTGACGATCGCGGTGGGATGCTCGCCGGGCTGCTCACCTATTACGGCTTCTTGTCCCTCTTCCCGCTCCTTCTGCTCATGGTGACCATCCTCGGCATCGCCGTGGGCGGCCACGCGGCGCTCGTCAAACGCATCGAACACTCGGCACTGTCCCAGTTCCCGGTCATCGGCGGGGCCGGGCTCGCCGGCCATCTGCAGGCCCTCCATCGCAACAGTGGGATCGCGCTCGGCGTTGCGATCTTCGGCTTGGTGTGGGGATCGCAAGGGATCGGATCCACGGGGCAGTTCGTCATGGCGCAGGTCTGGAACATCCCCGAGGTCGCACGGCCCGGCTACCTGTCGCGCCAGGCACGCAACCTTCTGACGATCGCGACCCTGGGGGTCTTTGTACTGATCGGTGCCGCCCTCGCCGGGATCGCCGGGTTCGGCGGCGGTCAACCGATCCCCCGGCGGATCGGCGGCGGTCTCCTGTCCACCGCCATCGACATCGGCGTGTACGCAGTAGCGTTCCGGGTGCTCACGCCGGGCCAAATCCCTACACCACAGCTGCTTCCAGGCGCGCTGTTCGGCGGAGTCGCCTGGAGCGCGCTCGGGGTGGCCGGAACGTTTCTCGTCGACCACGAACTCCGTAACGTCAGCCAGGTCTACGGGACCTTCGCGCTCGTGCTCGGCCTCCTGTGGTGGATCTACCTGGTTGCTCAGGTCACGGTCTACGCGGCCGAGATCAACGTCGTGGCGGCAAGGAATCTCTGGCCACGCTCCCTCGTGCAACCGCCATTGACGGAGGCGGATCGTGCGGTCGCCGAAGCTCTCGCCAAACAAGCGATACGACACCCCAAAGCAACGGTTGCAACCGAGGCCGCCACCTGCGCTCACGACGAGCCTCGCTCTGGCCGCCAAAGCGCTCCTCAAGCTCGTTTGCGTCGACGGCACTAGGCTCGACTCGTCCTGCTCGTTGGAGCATCCTCCGATCACAAAAGAGAACGCCGATGGCTACCGAATCCCTCGCCCGAGCCTTTGCGAGTACCCGAAGCATCCTGTCTCGGGTCACGCCACACCAGCTGGGCGCACCCACGCCGTGCGCGTCGTGGAACGTGCGCCAGCTGGTGAACCACATGATCAGCGCCCCTCGCGTCGGAGCCGCCGCGCTGACGGGGGCTCCGGCGCCGGCCATGGATCAGGACTTTGCCTCCGGCGACTTCGTCGCCGCCTACGACGAGACGGCCGAACAGGCACTGGCAGCGTTCGAGCGCCAGGGTGCGCTGGAGCGCAGCGTCACCCTCCCCTTCGGCGAGGTGCCCGCTCCGCTGCTCTTGCACATGATCACCGTGGACCAGTTCACCCACGGATGGGACCTGGCCCGAGCCACTGACCAGCCCGCCGACCTGGACCCCGAGCTTGCCCTGACCCTCCTCGCGCAGACCGAGATCCCCGCGCAGCTCCGGGGTGAGGACGGTTCGGCCCCCTTCGGGCCAGCGCAACCGGTACCAGAGGGTGCCGCTGCCGCCGACAAGCTCGCCGCCTACCTCGGGCGCCGCCCCTGAGGCTCCGGGAACCCCCGTCGGCACCGCCGGACCCGGCGCGGTCTCGGGGCGCACCCGGAGCCGTCACCCGGGCCGCTCAAGCGACCGCGGGCAGTCTGGGTTCTTCGGCTTCGTCGGAGTGGTGCTCCCCCACTGAACCGGCCGACTCGGCCGCGTGCTGCTCACCGAACGCGACGGGCAGGACGTCAGCCATCGACTCCGCCAGGTGGAACCGCATTCGAGCCCGAACTTCCTCGGGGACGTCCTCTAGATCCGGGCCGTTGCGCACGGGGAGGATCACATCGGTCAACCCGAAGCGATGCGCTGCCAGCACCTTCTGCTTGACACCACCGATGGGCAAGACCCGTCCCTGGAGCGTCACCTCCCCGGTCATGCCGACCGAGGGACGCACCGGCTCGCCTCGGAGCAAGCTGACCAGCGCGCTGGTGATCGTCACCCCGGCGGAGGGGCCATCCTTGGGAACCGCCCCGGCCGGGACGTGGACGTGGAAGCGTTTCCCGGCGAAGGCCCCCGGGTCGATCCCCAACGCTTCGGCGTGGGAGCGGACGTAGGACAGGGCGATCTCCGCCGACTCCTTCATCACCTCGCCGAGCTGACCCGTGAGCGTCAGCCCTTCGGACCCTTCGGCCACCGTGGCTTCGACGAAGAGGACGTCACCACCGGTTCCGGTCACCGCCAAGCCGGTCGCCACCCCTGGCACCGCGACCCGGTCTGCGACTTCGGCGAAGAACCTCGGTCGCCCGAGCCACTCAGAGATGTCGCCGGCATCGACCTCCACGGGCACGTTGAGCTCGCCTGCGACCACCTTCGTCGCGATCTTGCGCATGAGCCGGCCGAGCTCGCGCTCGAGGGAACGCACGCCGGCTTCCCGCGTGTAATCGGTCACGATGGTCTCGAGCGCCTCGTCGGTGACGACGACCTCTTCAGGGCGAAGCCCCGCGCGTGCCAGCTGGCGCGCCACGAGATGGTGGCGCGCGATGGCGACCTTCTCCTTGTCGGTGTACCCATCGAGCCGGATCACTTCCATCCGGTCGAGCAGTGGTCCCGGGATGGTGTCGCTGATGTTGGCGGTCGCAATGAACAGCACCCTTGAGAGGTCGAGATCGACCTCGAGGTAGTGGTCACGGAACGTGTGGTTCTGGGCAGGATCGAGGACCTCGAGCAACGCCGAGGACGGATCGCCGCGGAAATCCGCTCCGATCTTGTCCACCTCGTCGAGCACGACGACCGGGTTCATCGTCCCAGCCTCTCGGAGCGCACGCACGATGCGTCCGGGCTGCGCACCGACGTAGGTGCGCCGGTGCCCGCGAATCTCGGCCTCGTCACGGACGCCACCGAGCGCCACGCGGACGAACTTGCGACCCAGCGCGCGTGCGACGGACTCCCCCAGCGAGGTCTTCCCGACCCCCGGGGGCCCAACCAGTGCGAGGATCGCGCCACTGCCACGACCGTCGAGGGCGTGCAACCCACGTTCGGCCTGGAGCTTGCGCACAGCGAGGTGCTGGAGGATCCGCTCCTTCACGTCCTCCAAGCCGTCGTGGTCCTCGTCGAGGATCGCCGCCGCCTCCGCGATGTCGAGGCGGTCCTCGGACTCCACCCCCCAGGGCACCTCGAGGACTGTGTCCAGCCACCCGCGGATCCATCCGTGCTCGGGACTCTGCTCGCTCGTCCGCTCGAGACGGTCGATCTCACGCACGACCGCCGCGCGAACCTTCTCGGGGAGCTCGCGTGATTCGATCCGAGCGCGGTAGTCGTCGGGTGCCGTTTCCCCGTCGCTGCCAGTCAGCTCGGCCAGCTCCTTGCGAATCGCCTCGAGTTGACGCCGCAACAAGAACTCGCGCTGAGTCTTCTCCATACCCTCTTCGACGTCGGTCTTGATGCGCTCCCGTAGGGCAAGCTCGGCCAGGGTGTCTCGCGCCCAGCCGAGCACGAGGCGAAGCCGCTTCTCCACATCGATGGTCTGGAGCACCTCGACCTTCTGCGCCATGGTGAGATCCGGCGAGTACCCCGCGAGGTCGGCGAGCCGACTGGGATCGGTCACCTCGCGCAGCTGCGCCGCGACCCTGCCAGCACCGCGGCTCAACAAGATGTTCTCAAGCACCGCCCGGTACTCACGGGCGAGCTCTGCCACCTCAGGGGTGGCTGGTGGCTCCTCCACGGGCTCCGCCTCGACCCAGAGGGCATCGCCGGTCCCTGGGACGCCAGTGCCGATCGTGGCGCGGCGATCGCCGCGAACCACAATTGCCGGAAGGCCACCGGGAAGCTCGCCCTGCTCGACGATCTCGGCGATGACCCCGATGGAGAGGTAGCGCCCGTCGAGCTGTGGAACCAGCAGCAGGCGGCCCCCAGCAGAGCGCGCGGCAGCGGCTGCCGCCTTGGCATCGTCGCTCTCAAGCGCCATCGTGAATGCCATGCCTGGCAGCACGACCCCAGACCTGAGGGGCAAGACCGGCAAGGTCAACACGCCATTGGTCGTCGTCACAATTCCTCCATTCCGCGACGCACCGCGGGACCTCTCGGCGCATCGCTATCAAAAAGAAAACACCGGCCACGAGCGCGCCATTCCCTCCGCAGCCTGACGTCGACCAAGCCATCGTGACCGCCGATGGCGAATGCCGCCACGAGAGCTGGTCGTCATTGGATATCGCGAGTTCGGAGGCAGCCTTCGCTCCTGTATGGAGCGGCACCGAACCCGGCGTCGTCCGGCAACTCGGATGCCCTGCCCGGCCCCGCACCGGCGGGAATCAATCGTCGAATCGGGCTCTCGACATCGACGTCGTCGTCCGCATTGCGTTACTGCCCGCGGCCGCAGCCCTCACAAGGTACTGAAAATCGACGCGTTGTGACCCGGAGCGTCGGCGGCAAGCGGGCGAACCGGCCTCAAAGGCCGCAGCGCTCAGGCCCGGGCGGGCGGAACCCGGCTTCGGCGTGCGCTGCCGGTGTTTCCTCAGGCGCTCCAGGCGTCGAGGGCGGCGACCGGATGACGTTGGAGACGGTGGTGGTCATGAGGAACCAGTCCGGTTGCGCTGTCGGCCGATAGCGCGGAGCTTGCGACCGCCGGCGACGGTCTTCAGCCAGCCGAAGGGTGCTTCGATCCGTTTGCGGAGGCGTTAGAGGCTCAGCGGATAGGCACGCACCCCGGTGACCACCGATTCCGCCAGTCGATGAGCTTCGCAGTGATGATGAAGACAACCGCGAGGGCAAACTGCGCGAGGCGGTGGTGGGTCTTGCGGTCGG
>Ga0209061_1000400_pt1 | contig 117880 bp, 122 predicted proteins | sample Coa_R1_10_FD_187157 | JGI IMG/M metagenome (GOLD analysis project Ga0209061, IMG submission 187157) | Surface soil microbial communities from Centralia Pennsylvania, which are recovering from an underground coalmine fire - Coalmine... | ecosystem: Environmental > Terrestrial > Soil >... | reverse complement strand
CTAGCCGGCCGCAGAGGGGGATTCGGCGCGGGTGACGGCAGCACCGTGGAGCGGGCCGGCAGCAGCACCGCGGAGCGGGCCGGCAGCAGCACCGTGGAGCGCGCCGGCGGCAGCACCGCGAAGCGGGCCGGCAGCAGCACCGCGAAGCGGGCCGGCAGCAGCACCGCGAAGCGGGCCGGCAGCAGCACCGTGGAGCGGGCCGGCAGCAGCACCGTGGAGCGGGCCGGCGTGCCCGTGGCTCGTCATTCAGGGCGATGCCGACGACGTGATCGATGCTCGGTCGGTGTTGGAGTGGGCGTCGCGGCAGGCCGAAGAGCGCGCAGCGGCCTCACTGCCTCCTCTCGTGGTGCGCGTGCTGCGCGGAGCCGGTCATTTCTTTCATGGCCGCCTGCCCTCGCTGCGCGAGGCGGTCGCTTCATTCATCAGGGAGAGCGGATCCTCGCTAGAGGAGGGCGGATCCGAGGTCAAGGAGAGCGGAGCGCAGCCCGTCGGCTGAAGGTCGCCGCGCGCCAGGACCGGCGCGCTGCGCTCCACTCATCGAGGCGGGCCGCTACGGATTGACCATTCCCTTCAGGTTCTTGAGCGGCATCACGCGGACTTTCTTGCTCGCCGGCTTGGCCTTGAACATCATCTTCTCCCCGGTGAAGGGGTTGATGCCCTCGCGCGCCTTCGTGGCGGGCCTCTTGACGACTTTCATCTTCAGCAGGCCGGGCAGCGTGAAGAGGCCGTTGCCGCGCAGGCTCTTCCTGATCACACCGTTCAGAGAGTCGAAAACCCCGCCGACCTGCTTGCGGGAGAGACCCGTTTCCTTAGAAATCTGCGTGAGGATCTCCGATTTGGTCGGTGCGCCAGCCTTTTTCGCCATCGTGAATACTCCTCGGAAGTTGCGTGTGTGGAGCGCGGAACGCACCGCGCGTTGCGAAACGCCGCGGAAAATAGCACATGCGCGCGCGATGGCAAGCGATTTCTCGCGGGCTGGCTGACGGGAAATGCCTGGATTTCCCGCGCCTCAGCGCAGCAGGATGAGCAGGGCTTGAATCGCGATCCCGGCCCAGAGGGGAGAGAGATCGAGGCCGCCGATCGGTTTGATCAGCCGCCGGATCGGACGGAGCACCGGCTCGCATAGGCTCACGAGGAGCGACTGCACGGGCGAGTAGCCGCCCGGCGCGATGAGCGAGAGCACGGCATAGAGCAGAATGGCGTAGAAATAGGTCCAGAGCAGCGTGCGAACGATCTCGACCGCCGCCTCCCGCACCCAGATGAGCGCCGGCGGCATTTCGTAGCCGCGCACCGCGAAGAGGATCGCCACCTCGGCGAGCGCCACGATGACCACGGAGACGACCGAAGCGGTGTCGATCTTGCCGACGGGCGGCAGGATGCGCCGCAGCGGCATGACGAGGGGGTTTGTGAGCCGGACGACCGCCTGGCTGATCGGGTTGCGGAAGTCGGCGCGGCTCCACTGCATCAGCAGCCGCAGGAGCACTGTGAACAGCGCGAGGTTGAGCAGCGTGTCGACGATGAAGATGACGGCGTTCATGTCACGACCTGCGGCCGGACGCTCCCTCGGGTCGCGAATGGGCGGCCCCGTACCCCTGCATGCTGCGGCGCGAGAGACGTTTCAATCGCCCGCTCCGAACTGCTTCGCGAGCTCCCGGCTGCGCTGCGCCGCGGCGTCGATCGCGCGCTGGACCAAGGGGGCGAGCCCGCTCTCTCCAGCGAGCACGCGCAGCGCGGCTTCGGTCGTGCCGCCTTTCGAGGCGACCTCGGCGCGAAGCCGCGCGAGATCCCCGCTCGCGTGAGCGAGCGCGCCCGCGCCGTGCAGCGTTTCGACGGCAAGAACGCGCGCGGCCTCCGGGTCGAGGCCGCGGTTCACGGCGGCCTGCATCATCATCTCGGCGAGCAGGAAGAAGTAGGCCGGACCGCTGCCGGATAGCGCCGTGACCAGATCGAGGTCTGATTCGGCGGCAACCCAGATCGCGGCTCCCAGCGCGCGCATCACGTCCTCGGCGCGCGCTCGCGCGGCAGCGCTCACGTGCGGGGGCGCATAAAGTGCGGTTGCTCCGGCGCCGACCAGCGCCGGCCGGTTCGGCATGGCGCGCACCACCGGCACGCCGGCGCCGCACCATGCCTCGAGCGAGCGGATCTCGATGCCGGCGGCGATGGAGACGACGACCGGCACGTGCTCGGCGAGCGCAGGGCGGAGCGCCGCGACGACGCGCGCGGCTTCCTGCGGCTTCACCGCGATGACCACGATCCGGACCCCCGCGACGGCCTGCGCGTTGTCGGCCGTCGCCGAGCAGCCGAAATCCTGCTCGAGGCTCGCACGGACCGCGGCGGAGGGCTCGCCCACTCGGATCGACCGGCCCGGAACCCCCTGCCGCACGAGGCCGCCGGCGAGCGCCCGGCCCATGTTCCCTCCGCCGATGATTGCAATGGAATGAGCGTTCACGGCGGGATTGTATCCGGTCAGTCGCAGTCCGGGCGTGCTCATGATCACCGCAGTGCGGCCTGCCGCGGGCCGAAAATCGCCGTGCCGACCCGCACGAGCGTTGCGCCCTCGAGCACGGCCGCTTCGAGATCCGCGCTCATGCCCATCGAGAGCGTATCGAGTCCCGCGCCCTGCGCATTGAGACGTTCAAACAGGCGCCTCAGCTCGGCGAACCAGCGGCGCTGGGCCTCGAACTCGCTCTCCTGCGGCGGTAGGCACATCAGGCCGCGGAGCTTCAGGCGCGGCAGCGCAGCCACGGCCGAGGCCAGCGCTTCCACATCGCCCGGAGCAGCCCCTCCCTTCGCGGCCTCCCCCGCGAGGTTCACCTCGATGCAGACGTTGAGCGGCGGCGCGTGGTAGGGCCGCTGCGCGGAAAGGCGCTCGGCGATCTTCAGGCGATCGATGGCATGCACCCACGCGAAGTGCTCCGCGACCGGGCGGGTCTTGTTGGCCTGGAGCCGGCCGATGAAGTGCCAGGTGATGTGAGGCAGGCCTTGCCCCGGCTCATGGGCTGCGTCGAGCTTGCTCAGGGCTTCCTGCACGTAGCTCTCGCCGAAATCCTTCAAGCCGGCGCGCGCCGCGGCCGCGATCGTTGTCAAGGGCTGGGATTTGCTCGCGCCGACGAGTGTGATCGAGTCCGCACTTCGCCCGGAAAGCGTGGCGGCGCGCGCGATGCGGGCACGGACCGCCTCGAGATTGCGAGCCAAATTCTGCGGACCTATTAACATGGGGGCGGCCGACCTGCTCCGCTATACTCGAAGCTCCGCAGGAAGGGCCTCGGGCCCGGCACCAGCATTCATGGCCGTAGACATCGCGCAGCTCCTCGCGTTCGCCGTCAAGAACAACGCTTCCGACCTGCATCTCTCGGCCGGCGTGCCGCCGATGATCCGGGTGGACGGAGACATGAAGCGGATCAACATGCCGGCGCTCTCGCACAAGGAAGTGCACAGCATGGTGTACGACATCATGAACGACAAGCAGAGGAAGGCTTACGAGGAGTTCTTCGAAACCGATTTCTCGTTCGAGATCCCGAAGCTCGCGCGCTTCCGCGTCAACGCGTTCAACCAGAACCGGGGCGCGGGGGCGGTGTTCCGCAACATTCCCTCGACGATCCTCTCTCTCGACGACCTGGCGGCGCCCAAGATCTTCCGCGACCTCTGCATGCTGCCGCGGGGGCTCGTGCTCGTGACCGGCCCCACGGGCTCGGGCAAGTCGACGACGCTCGCGGCGATGATCAACCACTGCAACGACAATCGGCCCGACCACATCATCACGATCGAGGATCCGATCGAGTTCGTCCACGAATCGAAGCGGTGCCTCATCAATCAGCGCGAGGTGCACCGGGACACCCTCGGCTTCTCCGAGGCGCTGCGCTCGGCCCTGCGCGAGGACCCGGACGTGGTCCTCGTCGGCGAGATGCGCGACCTCGAGACCATCCGCCTCGCGCTCACCGCGGCCGAGACCGGGCATCTCGTCTTCGGCACGCTGCACACGAGCTCCGCCGCCAAGACGATCGACCGTGTGGTCGACGTGTTCCCTGCCGCGGAGAAGGAGATGGTGCGCTCGATGCTCTCGGAGAGCCTGCGGGCGGTCATCTCGCAGACGCTCCTGAAGCGCATCGGCGGCGGCCGCATCGCGGCGCACGAGATCATGATCGGCACGCCCGCGATCCGCAACCTCATCCGCGAGGGCAAGATCGCGCAGATGTACTCCGCCATCCAGACGGGGCAGTCGAGCGGCATGCAGACGCTCGACCAGTGCCTCGCGGAGCTCGTCCAGAAGGGCCTCGTCAGCAAGGAAGAGGCGCGCTTCAAGGCGCAGAACAAGGATAGTCTTTGATGCGCTGCGTGCAAGCTCGTCATGCGCGGCGCGAGGCGCGCCGGAAGAGAGTACGGAGGGGGTGTGATGGACCGTGATCAGGCGATCAAGCTGATGCAGGACCTGCTGCGGCGGGTCGTCGAGAAGAAGGCCTCCGACCTGTTCATCACGGCAGGCTTTCCCCCTGCGATCAAGGTCGACGGGGAAGTGCGGCCGCAGAGCGAGCGCGCGCTCACGGCGGAGCAGGCGGCGACGCTGGTGCGCGCCCTGATGAATGACCGGCAGTCGAAGGAATTCGACGCGACGAAGGAGTGCAACTTCGCGATCTCGCCGCCCGGCATCGGCCGCTTCCGCGTGAGCGCGTTCGTGCAGCAGGGCTGCGTCGGGTGCGTCATCCGCCTGATCAACGCGAAGATACCCACGATCGACGAGCTCGACCTGCCGCCCATCCTGAAGGAAGTCGTGCTGTCGAAGCGTGGCCTCGTCATCGTCGTCGGCGGCACGGGCTCGGGCAAATCGACGACGCTCGCGGCGATGGTCGGCTACCGCAACGAGAAGACGCGCGGGCACATCGTGACGATCGAGGATCCGGTCGAGTACGTCCACCAGCACAAGGGCTGCGTCATCACGCACCGCGAAGTCGGCGTGGACACCGACTCCTGGCAGGCAGCGCTCAAGAACACGCTCCGCCAGGCGCCGGACGTGATCCTGATCGGCGAGATCCGCGACCGGGAGACGATGGAGTACGGCATCCAGTTCTCCGAGACAGGACACCTCGTGCTCGCGACGATGCACGCGAACAGCGCGAACCAGGCGCTCGACCGCATCATCAACTTCTTCCCCGACGAGCGGCGCGAGCAGCTGCTCATGGATCTCTCGCTCAACATACGTGCGTTCGTGTCGCAGCGCCTCATTCCGCGCGAATCGGGGGCGGGCCGGATCGCTGCGACCGAGATCATGCTCAACTCGCCGCTCATTCAGGACCTCATCTTCAAAGGCGAGGTGGCGAAGATCAAGGAGGTCATGTCGCGCTCGACCCGCCTCGGCATGAAGACGTTCGACCAGTCGCTGTACGAGCTCTACGAGACGGGCTTCATCTCGTACGAGGACGCGCTGCGCAACGCCGACTCGAAGAACGAGCTGCGGCTGCGCATCAAGCTCGAGAGCAAGCGCGAGATGAAGACGATCGACGACGGCGGAGCGCTGCGCATCGTAGAGGAAGAGCAGGGACGCTCGCTGTGACGGCGGGGGGCGCGGAGTCGAAGTCGGGCGCGACCGGGCCTCATGTCGTGCTCGACACGGGCGGGGGTAACCGGCAGCTCAACACGAAGCCGCTGTTCAAGCTCATGGTGGAGCGCAGGGCGTCCGATCTCTTCTTCACGGCGAACGCGCCCGTGAAGATCAAGATCGAGGGCCAGATCTTCCCGGTCAACAAGAACGTGCTGACGCCCGAGGTGGTGCGCCAGACCGCGTTCGCGCTCATGAACGCCGAGCAGCGCGAGCACTTCCTGCGCGAGCTGGAAATCGACTTCGCGATCTCCGAGCCGGGACTCGGCCGGTTCCGCGTGAACGTGTTCTTGCAGCGCGGCTGGCCGGCAGTCGTCCTGCGATACATCAGCGCCGACATGCCCAGGCTCGAGAATCTGGGCCTGCCGGAGGTGATGCGCGACCTCGTCATGCTGAAGCGCGGCCTCATCCTGGTCGTCGGCGCGACCGGCTCTGGCAAGTCTACCTCGATCGCGGCGATGATCAACTACCGCAACGAGTGCTCCTCGGACCACATCGTGACGATCGAGGATCCGATCGAGTTCCTGCACACGAACAAGCGCTCGATCGTCAATCAGCGCGAGGTCGGGCTCGATACGAAGTCCTACGCTCGCGCGCTGCGCGGCGTCATGCGCGCGGCGCCCGACGTGATATTGATAGGCGAGATCCGCGATCGCGAGAGCATGGAGGCGGCGATCAATCTCTCGGGTACCGGGCACCTGGTGCTCGCGAGCTTGCACGCCAACAACTGCGCGGAGACGCTGGACCGCATCATCAATCTCTTCCCGCGCGACCAGCACAATCAGATCTTCCTCGATCTGTCGCAGTACCTGCGCGCGATCCTTGCCCAGCGCCTCGTGATGGGCAAGGACGGCAAGCGCTGCGCGGCGGTCGAGGTGATGCTCAACACGCCGCACATCGCCGAGCTCATCAAGAAGGGCGATGTGGTGTCGATCAAGGAGGCGATCGTCGCGAGCCGCGAGCGCGGCGTGCAGAGCTTCGATGAGGCGCTGCACGCGCTCTACCGGGAGCAGCGCATCGAGCTCGAGGAAGCGCTCGCGCACGCAGACTCGCGCGCGAACCTCGAGGCGAAGATCAACTTTGGGTGAGCGCGGGCGCCCGCCCCGGACGGGCGGGATCGGAGCAACGCGCCAGGGGCGGCGATTTGCAGCGCTCCTCACATACAGCGGTCCGCGCGAACGCCGATCCAAACAGGTGGCCCGGACGGACGCGCTTCAGGCTAATCGCGGCTGCGCCGGCAGACAGTGCTCAGCACGGCCATGCGCACAGCGACGCCGTTGCGCACTTGGTCGCGGATGACGGACTGCGGCCCGTCGGCCACGTCGGAGGCGATCTCGATGCCGCGGTTCATCGGCTGCGGGTGCATGACGATCGCGTCGGGCTTCGCGACGGCGAGCCGTTCCGGCGTCAGGCCGTATTTCGCGAAGTAGCGGTCTGCATCGGGGAGCGACGCCTGGCTCATGCGCTCCTTCTGGATGCGCAGCATCATGACCACGTCCGCATCCTTGAGTCCCTTCGCGAGCGTGCTGTGGCGCACGCAGCCCGCGAACTCCGCCGGCTCGGGCATGTAGGCCGGCGGTGCGACGATCCGGATCTCGCCGGCGCCGAGTGCGCGGAAGACGTGATAGGCCGAGCGCGCAACACGCGAGTGCCGCACATCGCCGACGATGGCGATCGTGAGCTCGCCGAAGCGCGGCTTCCTCTGGCGCACCGTGAGCGCATCGAGCAGGCCCTGCGTCGGGTGGGCGACATGCGCCTCGCCGGCGGAGAGCACGCTCACGTGCGGGCGGACGTTCTCTGCGACGAGTCCCGGCACGCCGGCCTCCGCGTCGCGAATGACGAGCACGTCCACGTAGAGCGCTTCGAGGGTGTAGATCGTGTCGAGCATGCTCTCGCCCTTGACGCGGGAGGAGAGCTGCACCTCGAGATTGACGACCTGCGCGCCGAGGCGCTTCGCCGCAAGCTCGAAGGAGACGCGTGTGCGCGTGGAGGGCTCGGTGAAGAGGTTCGCGATGGTGATGCCGGCCAGCTCGTCGCTCTCCGGCGGGCGCTCGCCGAGCGGCCGCACGTAGCGCTGCGCATGGTCGAGCAGCTGCTCGATGATGGAGCGGGGCAGGGTCTCGAGCGTCAGCAGGTGCCGCAGGGTCCCGTCGGGCCGCAGCTGAATGTCGCGCGGCGCGCTCTCGCGCTCCGGCTGCGCCGTCGTCGGGCTCGCGTTGCTCATCTGAGGTACTCCGGACTCATGCTCTCTCCCCCGCGAGCCAGCGCTCGAGGATTACCGCCGCCGCGGCGCTGTCCACGTGCTCACGGCGTACGCGCCGGGACCGCGTGCCGTCCGCCCGGCCGCGCTTGAGCGCACTGCCTGCTTCGAGCGAGGACCAACGCTCGTCCACGTATTGCACGTCGAGTCCGAAGCGCTCATGGAGCTCAGCCCCGAAGCGCCGCGCGGCGGCCGTGAGCCGGCCCGCTCCTCCGTCGGCATTATAGGGGACGCCGACCACGAGCCATCGCGGTTCGATCTCCCGGACGGCGCGGTCGATCACCGTCCAATCGGGCCCGCTCGCGAGCATCGCCGCGGCGGAATGCGGCGCGGCCGTTCCGGTGAGCGTATCGCCGGCCGCGATGCCGATCCGTTTGAGGCCGAAGTCGAACGCGAGGACCGTGTGCTCCGGCCTGCGCTCACGCATTGCCGGCGACGAGGCTCATCTGCCGGATCTTGTCGAGGTCGAGGCCGACGAGCTGCCATGAGCCCCGCCAGCGCTCCTCGAACGGCATCTCGAACACGATGCGCTCGTCGGCGGGCATCGGCAGCCAGGCATTCTCGCGAATCTCGCGCTCGAGCTGGCCCGCATCCCATCCGGCATAGCCGAGTGCGATGAACGCGTCCGCCGGCCCGTTGCCGCTCGCCATCGCTTCGAGCACGTCGCGCGAGGTCGTGACCTGGATGCCGTCGGAGACCTGGATCGTGCGGTTCCACCTCCCGCCGGGGCGATGCAGGACGAAGCCGCAATCGGTGCGGACCGGGCCGCCTCGCAGCACCGGCTGCAAGCCGATCTGCTCGTCGCGCGGCTCGAGCTGCATCTGCTGCAGCACTTCCGACAGGCGCATCGGCAGCGGCTTGTTGAGCACTATGCCGAGCGCGCCCTTCCCGGGCGCGTGCTCGCAAACGAGCGCCACCGATTGCGCGAAGTTCGGATCGGCGAGCGTGGGCATCGCAACCAGCAGGTGATTGGCGAGAGTCGGAGCGCTCATCCTGCGCGCCAGTATGGGGCCTCGCGCGCGGGGGCTCAAGGAACGCCGGCCCGCTCCACGGTGCTGCTGCCGGCCCGCTCCACGGTGCTGCTGCCGGCCCGCTGCACGGTGCTGCTGCCGGCCCGCTCCACGGTGCTGCTGCCGGCCCGCTCCACGGTGCTGCTGCCGGCCCGCTGCACGGTGCTGCTGCCGGCCGCTATGGCGCGCCGGTCGTGAATACGGTGCCGCTTGCGGCGCGGCCGCCGACGAACTGCCATTCGTAGGCGAAGCGCAGCGCGTGATATCGGCGGGCGAGCTCAGGCGGAAACGGATCGAAGGGGCTCGCGAGCTTCAGGATTTCGAGCGCCGCGTGATCGAGCTCGGGGTCGCCGCTCGAGCGGCGCACGCGGACGGATTCGAGCCGTCCATCGGCGCCGATCGCGACTTCCAGCACCGGATTCGCGCGCTGTCCGGCGTGTCGCGCCGCGATGGGATAGTTGAGCGTGCCGATGCGCTCGACGCGCCGCCGCCAGTGGTCGAGATACGGCGCGAGCATCGATTCGCGGGCGTCGGGTGTGACCCAGAGCTCGTCGCGCCGCGGCCCGCGCAGCTCGACCGGTCCGGGGTCGTCCTCCGGCCCGATCTGCGCAGATGAGCCGGCGGTCGCAAGCGGCTTCTCGCCGGCGTCGCCAGTATTCATGACGCCGACGTAGCGGATGTCCGGCTGCGGCGCTGTCGTGGTGAGGACGCGATCTTCGTCCTCGCCGGACGCACCGCTCGTCGCCGTGAAGCTGATGCCGTCCTCGGCGCCTTCATGTGTCATGGGTGCACGCGAGGAGGCGCGGTTGCGCGCCGGCACCGAGCGTTCGGTGTTCCCGGAGCCGAGCTGCGTGCGCTGCGCGAGATAGGCTGCGGTGTCGTTGCGCGCGGCGGTGGGCACTTCGTCCGAGACCAGCAGCACTTCGAGCCCCGGCGCCGGATCCTTCGCGGGCGCGCCGTTGCCGAACGTGATCCCGAGGAGAACGATCCCGTGCAGCACCGCCGCCAGGAAGATCGTCATCAGGAGCCGATCGCGAACCGGGGCTGCCCCTTCGCGCAGTTGCAGAGCTCGAGACGCCACGCCGCCGCCATGTGGATGAGTCAACGCGCCAGTGTACCCTCGGCCTACGGTGCGGCAGGCACGCGCGCGCGTGCCGCACGTCGCAGTTCCAGCCGCCGTTCGATCGCCTCGATGACGCGCGCGCCGATATCCGTGTGGAACTGCTTGTCGATTTCGCGGATGCCGGTGGGGCTCGTGACGTTGATCTCGGTGACGTAGCCGCCGATCACGTCGAGCCCCACGAACAGCATGCCCCGCGCGGCGAGCGTCGGGCCAATCTCGCCGGCAAGCCAGCGGTCACGCTCGTTGAGCGGCCTGCCGACGCCGCGGGCGCCGGCCGCGAGATTGCCCCGATGATCGTTGGGGCTCGGAATGCGCGCGAGGGCGTAAGGGACGGGCTCTCCGTCGATCAGCAGCACCCGCGAGTCGCCGGTCTCGGCGATCTCCGGCAAGTAGCGCTGGACGATCGCGAACCGCCGGCCGCGGTCGGTCAATGTTTCGAAGACGACATTGGCGTTCTTGTCGCCGTGCTCGACGACGAAGATCGAGCGCCCGCCCATGCCGTCGAGCGGCTTGCAGACGATCTTCCGGTGCTCGCGCAGGAACGCATGCATGTCCGCCATGTCGCGCCCGACGAGCGTCGGCGCGCAGCACTGCGGGAACCAGGCCGTATAGACCTTCTCGTTCATGTCACGCAGGCCCTGCGGGCGGTTGACGACGAGCGTGCCCTCGTCTTCGGCGCGCTCGAGGATGTAGGTCGTGTAGATGTATTCCGTGTCGAACGGCGGGTCCTTGCGCATGAGGATGCCGTCGGCCGCCGCAAGCGGCTCGAGGCGCGGCGCGCCGAGCTCGAACCAGGAAGCCGGATCGTCTCGCACGGTGAGCGGCCGGACGCGGCCGAATGCCCGGCCGTTGCGCAGGCTCAAGTCGGCCTGCTCGAGATAGCCGAGCTCGAAGCCGCGCGACTGCGCGGCGAGCAGCATGGCGAGCGTCGAGTCCTTCGCGTAGTGAATGCCCGCGATAGGGTCCATCACGACGAGCAGGCGGCCCTGGGCGTCTGTCATGCGCGCATCTTATGTCAGTAGGGGCGCATCGGGACGGGCGGCCAAGCGTTCGATGTGCGCAAAACGTGACGTGTCTGGCATGGCGAGGGGTGGGCCGATATGTTAAAAACCGCGGCAACTGCCGCTCGCACGAGCCACCATAACGGTTTGGGTGGATGCGTGAGTTAGGAGAACGATTACCGTGACCGGCGCCAAGTCTTCTCTTCAGGGCCTCAAGGTACTGGTCATCGACGACAGCAAGACGATCCGCCGCACGGCCGAGACGCTTCTTTCGAAGGAAGGCTGCGAGGTCTACACGGCCATCGACGGGTTCGACGCGCTCGCCAAGATCGCCGACACCCATCCGGACATCGTATTCGTGGACATCATGATGCCGCGGCTCGACGGATATCAGACGTGCTCGCTCATCAAGCACAACAAGGTCTTCCGCTCGATCCCGGTCATCATGCTTTCGTCGAAGGACGGCCTGTTCGACCGCGCGCGCGGCCGGATCGTGGGCTCGGAGCACTACCTCACCAAGCCGTTCACCAAGGACGAGCTGCTGAACGCGATCGAGACGCACATCGGGAGATGAAGGCCATGCCTCTCATTCTGATCGTCGACGATTCCCCGACCGAGGTGCACGTGATGAAGAAGGCGCTTGAGCGCCACGGCTATCGCACCGCCGCGGCCGCCGACGGCGCCGAGGGCATCCGCCTCGCGCGCGAGATGAACCCGGACCTCATCTTCATGGACGTGGTGATGCCGGGCATGAACGGCTATCAGGCGACGCGCACGCTCGTGAACGATCCCAAGACGCGCGCGATCCCCATCATCATGGTGACCTCGAAGGGCCAGGAGACCGACAAGATCTGGGGGCTGCGCCAGGGCGCGGTGGACTACATGGTCAAGCCCGTCTCTGCCGACCAGCTGGTCGCGAAGGCTCAGGCGACGCTCTCGAGCTGAAGCGACGGAAGCGATGGAGGGGGTCTCTCTCAAATCTCTGCGCGACCGGCCGTTCGAGCTGCTGAAGGAGCTGGAGCGGCGCGGGCGCGCCGTTTCCGCGCACACGGGCCAGGAAGCGGCCGGCGGCCGCGAGTGGGTGGGGGTTGCGCTGCGCATGGCGGGCGAGCTCTTCCTCGCCGCGCGCGAGGAGACGCGCGAAGTGCTCTCCGTGCCTCCCGCGCTCACGCGCGTGCCAGGGGCGAAGTCCTGGATTCGAGGTCTCGCGAACGTCCGCGGGCAGCTGCTGCCGATCATCGACTTGAGGCAGTTCCTCGGCAGCGGCGTGACGCCTGCGACCCGCAACACGCGCGTCATCGTCGTCAACCACCGCGAGATCCCGGCGGGGCTGCTCGTTGATGAGGTGCTCGGCTTCCGGCGCTTCGCGGAGAGCGAGTTCTCGGGGGATGCGCCGCCGACGGTGGCGCGCTGCGAGCGTTACCTCGCGGGTGCGTTCCGGCGCGGAGATGAGCACTGGCCGGTCCTGTCGCTGCGTTCCATTCTCGAGAGCCCCGCTTTCGCCGAGGCTGCCGCGTGATTCCCGCTTCCCCCACGCTCCCGCTGAGACGAGCCGGCAGGCTGCTCTTGCAGCGGCTATCCAGAGTGGCCCGTTCATGAATGATTCCGCGCCGGCCCGCACTGTAGATCGGCTGGACGTCCTAACCGGCGTCGCCGCGCTCCTGGCGCTCGCCGGAGCGCTCGCGGAGGCATTCCGCGGGGCGTTCGGCTCCTCCTCGATTCTCTCGGGCGCTTGGCTTCCCGGCGTGTTCGCCCTCGGAACGCTCGCAGCGCTCGCGCTGCTGTGGCTGCGCCTGAAGGAGCTGCGCCGCACGACGGAGCGGCAGCGGCGAGCGGTGGAGGCGCAGCGCCTCGAGAGCGACCGCAACCAGCAGGCGATCTTGAGGCTGCTCGATGAGCTCTCGAGCCTGGCCGACGGCGATCTCACCGTGCAGGCGACCGTGACGGAGGACATCACGGGCGCGATCGCAGACTCGATCAACTACGCGGTGGACGCCCTGCGCGGGCTCGTCACCACGATCAATCAGTCGGCGATCCAGCTGGACGGCGCAGCGCGGCAGACGCAGGCGCTCGCGCAGCACCTTGCGAAGTCGAGCGGCGCGCAGTCGAAGCAGATCGCCGCCGCGACCGAAACCGCCGGAGCGGTCGCCGCTGCGACGGAGGAGGTCTCCAACAACGCCGAGCGGGCCTCCGACGTGGCGCGGCACTCCGTCGACATCGCGCACAAGGGTGGCGATGCGGTGCGGCGCACGATCGACGGCATGAACGCGATCCGCGAGACCATCCAGGAGACCTCGAAGCGCATCAAGCGCCTCGGCGAGAGCTCGCAGGAGATCGGCAACATCGTCGAGCTGATCAACGACATCGCCGAGCAGACGAACATTCTCGCGCTCAATGCTTCCATCCAGGCGTCGATGGCCGGAGAGGCGGGGCGCGGATTCGCGGTGGTCGCGGACGAGGTGCAGCGGCTCGCCGAGAGGGCGGCCAATGCGACCAAGCAGATCGAAGTGCTGGTGCGGACCATTCAGACCGATACGAACGAGGCCGTTGTGTCGATGGAGCGGAGCACGACGGACGTGGTGGGCGGCGCACTGCTCGCGGAGAACGCCGGCGCCGCGCTCGAGGAGATCGAGCAGGTGTCCAATCAGATCGCGAGCCTCGTGCAGAACATCTCGGCGAGCGCGCGCCAGCAGTCCTCGGCGGTGCAGAACATCGCGCGGAACATGGGCGTCCTCAAGGAGATCAGCGCTCAGACCGCAGATCAGACGAGCGCCACGTCGGCGGCGATCGCGAAGCTCGCCGAGCTGTCGGCGGGACTGAGGAAGGCGGCGGCAGGGTTCCGGCTGCCGTCGGCGCCCGATGCCCCCGCGGCGCGCGGGTCCGGTGCTGCGGAATCCCGCGGAGCCTCGCGGCCCGCCGATGCGCGCGGGACCGGCGCTGCGGAACCCCGCCAGCCGCGCCCCGTGTCCGCCGGCAGACCGTGACGCCGCGCCCCGCCGCGCCCTTGGGAACGAGCGAATGGATTGACGCTTCTGCATGTCTGAAATCGCTTCTCAAACACTCGAATTCGTCGGCCGCGAGCTGAACGTCGCTCTCGCCGAGGCGCGCTCCGCGCTCGAGGCTTACGTGGAGCAGCCGCAGAACCTTTCGCTGCTCGAGCGCTGCACGCGCGAGCTGCACCAGGTGCACGGCGTCCTGCGCGTGCTCGAGATCTACGGCGCCGCGCTCCTCACGGAGGAGATGGAGCAGGTCGCGCGCTACCTCGTCGCTATCGCCGACGAGCGCAAGAGCCAGGCGGAAGCCCTTGATGCGCTCATGCGCGCGATGGTGCAGCTGCCGAGCTATCTCGAGCGCGTGCTCGCGGGCGGGCGCGACCTGGCGCTCGTGCTGCTGCCGCTGCTCAACGACCTGCGCGCGGTGCGCGGCAGCGCGCTGCTCTCGGAGGGGACGCTGCTCCTCCTCAATCTCAAATCCGACCGCGAGGCGCAGCCGGCCGCGGCGGCGCCGGGCGAGCCGATGCTCACCGTCGAGCAGTGGGCGCGCCGGCTGCGGGCGCGCTTTCAGGTGGGCCTCATCGGCTGGATACGCGGGGAGCGGGTCGAGGAAAATCTCCAGATTCTCGCGGAGGTCGCGCAAAAGCTCGAGCAGGTCGCGACGCGCCAGCCCGTGTTCCAGCTCTGGTGGGTCATCGGCGCGGTGCTCGAGGCGCTGCGGGACAACGGCCTCGAAGGCGGCGTGTCGGTGAAACGGCTGCTCGGCCTCGCCGACCGCGAGATCAAGCGCCTCTATGAGCAGGGCGAGGCGCGCTACTCGCAGTCGCCGCCGGTCGAGCTGTTGAACAACCTGCTCTACTACGTCGGCCGCGCGAGGGCGTCGGGGCCGCGGGTCACAGCCGTGCGCACCTCGTTCCGGCTCTCGGAGCTGCTGCCGGTCGATGAGTCCGTCGAGCAGGAGCGGGAGAGCCTGTCCGCTCCCAGCGTGAAGCTGATGCAGACCGTCGCCGCCGCGATTCGCGAGGATCTGGCGCGGGTGAAGGACGTGCTCGATATCTTCGTGCGGCGAGGAGCGGGCCAGCTGGATGAGCTCGTGCCGCAGGTCGAGCTCCTGCGCAAGATCGGCGACACCCTCGGCGTGCTCGGCCTCGGGGAGCTGCGGGCGAGCGTGCAGCGCGAGACCGAGCGCCTGCAGCAGATCGTTTCGGGCCGGGTGAAGCCGGATGAGGCGACGCTCGTCGAGATCGCCGCGACGCTCATCGGCGTCGAAGACCGGCTGGACGACCGACTCGTTGGCATGATCCTGCCCCGAGCGCCGTCCGCCGGCGCCGGCGAGGATGCCGATGCGGATTTCCGCGAAGTGCAGGCTGCGGTGCTGCGCGAGTGCATTCTCAACCTCGCGCGCCTCAAGGAAGCGGTCGCGCAAAGCGTCGGCGGCACGCTAGATGCCGCTGGCCTCGACGGCTGGCACGAGCTGCTGAGGGGGCTCAAAGCGGGCCTGCTCATGCTCGGCAAGACGCGCGCCGTGGAGCTGGTCGAGGCGCTGCACGCTCGCCTCAAGCCCGTGATGCAGCTGGGCGGCGCGATGTCGGGCACCGCGCTCGATCGGCTCGCCGACGCCATCGTAAGTCTCGAGTATTACATGGAGACGCTGCAGGCCGGCCGCAGTGATCCGTGGTACATGCTCGACAATGCGCAGGCGTGCCTGCAGGCCATCGATCAACTCCCCGCGCCGGCCGTGCCGACCGTCGCGCCGCTCGGCGAGGCGGGGGCGGCCTCGGAAGCGTCGTTCGCGGCAACCGTGGCACTCGCGCCCGCTGCGCTGCGCGATGCCGGCGCGCCCGGCTCGCTTTCGTGGGCCGGTGGGTCCGCGGATGCTCAGGCCCGAGCGAGCGAGCGCGAGGATGAGTCCCGCTCCGCAGAGTCGCGCTCCGCCGGTTCGGCCGGTTTCCCCGGGGCCGCTGGTCCGTGGGGGCTCGCCGGTTCGGCCGCGGCCGGCTCGAACCGGGACGGATCCGCGCACGCCGGCGAAGCACCCGAGCCCGGCACGGCGCCGCCGACGCTCGCTGCGCGCCATGCGCCCGTCGCACTGCCGGAACATGTCGATCCGGAGCTCCTGAAGCTATTCGTCGAGGAAGCCCGCGAGGAGCTCGAGAAGATCACGCGGCACTTCCCCGCCTGGGATCAGAATCCGCTCGATCAGAGCGCGCTCGGGACGGTGCGGCGCTCGTTCCATACGTTGAAGGGCAGCGGCCGCATGGTCGGCGCTCGGGATATCGCGGAGCTCGCGTGGGCGATCGAGAATCTGCTCAATCGGCTGCTCGACAACACACTCAGCCGGACGCCTGCGATCGTCGCAGTCGTGCGCGAGGCCGTGGCCGCACTGCCGCAGCTCATCGACCAGCTCGACGCCGGAGCGGTTGCGGACGCCGGGCCGCCGGGAAGCGGCGCAGTCGACTTTGCACCGATCGTCTCGCGCGCGCACTCCCTCGCAGCAGGGCATGAGAAGGCACCCGCGCCCGCGGCTGCGGGCGACGACTCGGAGGATGGCGCCACTTCGGAGGCGGCCGGCCGCGCAGGAGCCGGCGCAGCCCGTGCCGGAGCAGGCGCAGCTCGCGTCGAAGTAGATGCAGCCCGCGCCGCTGTCGGCGCGGCCCACGGTGCGGCAGGCCCACGCGGCGGCGGATTCGGCGCGGCCAATATCGGACCTGTGGCAGGCAGCGCTGGATTCGAGGGGGGCAGTGCCGGACTCGCTGCGGCTAGCGCCGCATTCGGGGCCGTTAGCGTCAGCTCCCCTGCGGCCAGCGCCGAGGGGGCGCTCGCTTCCCCGCAGATGTCTCCGTTGGCCGGTGCGCCTGAAGTTGTGTCACCCCCCGCATCCGACGCGGCTTCTGATGGGAGCATGTCCGCGACCGCGCAATCGTCCGCGCCCGATGAGGCGCTGCGCGACATCTATGCGCGCGAGACCGCTTCGCACATCGCGGTCGTTCGCAGCTTCCTCGCGCGGGAGACCGGCAAGCCGGCGCCTCACCGGCTCCCGGAGGAAGTCTACCGCGCCTGTCACACGCTCTCCGGCAGCTCGAAGATGGCCGAGGCCCGGCATGGCGTCCGGCTCGCCCAACCGCTCGATCACTGGCTGCGCAAGGCGTTCGACAGCGGAATCGGCTTGAGCGACGGCGATCTCGAGCTCATCGGAGAATGCATGTCCGCGATGGAGGCCGTCGCGGCGCATCTCGATGAGTCGACGGGCTACTTCGCCTCGCATGTCTGGCTCTGCGAGCGCATTGCAGTCGCCGAGAAGGAGCTCGATCACCGCATTGCCGAGAGCGTCGAGGCCGCCGCCCTGAGCGGCGAGCACCCGCCGGGAGGGATACCGGCGCAGGCGCGGGCCGCCGCCGGCTCCGCGATCGAGACGCCGGTGCCCGTTGCGGAGCTGCCGGTGGATTTCGATCCGGAGGTCGCGAGCATCTTCACGGAGGAAGCGACGGAACTGATCGAGGCCGCCGAATCGGCGCTCGCGGCCTGGCGCGCCGAGCCCGCGAGCGGGGATCGGCTCGCAGCGCTCAAGCGCCCGCTGCACACGCTGAAAGGCGGCGCGCGGATGGCCGGCATCATCGCAATGGGCGACCTCGCCCACGAACTCGAGACGCTGGTCAACCAGATCGACAGCGGCGTCGCGCCGCGCTTCGACTCCACGTTCGATGCGTTGCAGGCGAGCCTCGACGTGCTCGCGAATATGCGCGACAACGTCGCGGCGGGGCGCGGTGTCGCGCCGGCGCGCGACCTCATTGCGCAGCTGCGCGCGCTCGCTCGGCCCCACGAGACAGCGCCGATCAGCGCGCCGGCCACGACGCCGGCCACGACGCCGGTCGCTGCGCCGGCCGCGCAGGCGGCTGATATCTCACGCGGCGAGTCGGAAGTAACGCCGGCCTGCGAGCCGACAGCACCCGAGTCGGCCGCGCCGCCGGGAGAGCTGGCCGCAGCAGCCCAGCGGGCGCCGATGGAAACGCCTGCTTCCGAGCCGGCAGAAGCACCCGCTGCCGGGCCGGCAGCAGCATCTATTGCCGGGTCGGGAGCAGTGCCCCCGGCGTTCGACCGCACCGAACCGGAGTTCCCGCCGGCATCCTTCTCCCGGCCGGCGGAATCGCGAGAGGCGCCCTCGGCGGTGCGCGCGGCGCAAACGCCTGCAACGGAGTCCTCCGCTCCTCACGAGGAGAGCTGGTCCGCCCCGCTGCCCGTGCCGCCCGGCCGCGAGCCGGTCGCGCCGGCGGACCGGCCCGAGATGGCGCGCGTCGATGCCGAGCTGCTCGATCAGCTGCTCAACATCGCGGGCGAGGTGAGCATCTCGCGCGCGCGGCTCGAGCAGCAGCTCGGCTCCATCGATTTCAATCTCGGTGAGCTCTCGCGCACCGTCACGCGCCTGAAGGAGCAGCTGCGCAAGCTCGAGATCGAGACGGAGAAGCAGATCCTCCATCGCCACGAGGACGAATCCGGCCACCGCAGCGACTTCGATCCGCTCGAGCTCGACCGCTACTCGGCGATCCAGCAGTTCTCGCGCGCACTAGCGGAGACGGCGAGCGACGTCGCGAGCATTCAGCAGCTGCTCGAGACGATGACGCAGGACACGCAGAACCTGCTTCAGCAGCAGGCGCGTGCCGTCACCGAGCTGCAGAACGGGCTGATGCGCACGCGCATGGTGCCGTTCCAGCGGCACGTGCAGCGGCTCGCGCGCATCGTGCGCCAGGCTGCTGCCGATACCGGCAAGCGCGCGGAGCTGGTGGTGGATGGCGCCTCGGGCGAGCTCGATCGGCAAGTGCTGGAGCGCATGCTGCCACCGTTCGAGCACATGCTACGCAACGCCGTCGTCCACGGGATCGAGCGTCCGGAGGAGCGCGCCGCGCGCGGGAAGCCCGAGACGGGCACGATCCGGCTGTCGCTGCAGCGCGAAGGCGCTGAAGTGATGGTGCGGATCAGCGACGACGGCGCGGGCATGAACCTGCAAGCGATCCGCAGCAAGGGCGTCGCGCTCGGGCTCATCGAGCCCGGCCAGATCCTCTCCGACGAAGATGCGATGCAGCTCATCCTCGAGCCGGGATTCTCGACCGCAGGCACGGTGACGCAGCAGGCGGGCCGCGGCGTCGGCATGGACGTAGTCGCGACCGAGATCAAACGCTTGGGCGGCGCGCTGCGCATGGAGACGCGAGCAGGCGAGGGCACGCAGTTCACGATCCGCCTGCCGTTCACGCTCGCCATCAGCCACGCGCTCGTCGTGCGGACCGGGGATGAGTACTACGCGCTGCCGCTGCCGACCGTCGAGGGCGTGCTGCGCCTCACCAAGGCGGAGGTCGCCGCGCATCTCGGCCGCGATGTCGCAACGTTCGAGCACGCAGGGCAGCGGTACCGCTTCCAGCACCTTGCCGCCTTCGTCGGCCTCGATCCCTCGCCGCTGCCGGACGGCGATGTGACGGTGCCGGTCGTGCTCGTGCGCGCGGGCGATCATTCGACCGGCCTCATTGCCGACGAGCTGATCGGCAGCCGCGAGATCGTGGTGAAGTCGGTCGGGCCGCAGATCTCCTCGATCCGCGGCATCTCGGGTGCGACGATCCTCGGCGACGGCCGCATCGTGATCATTCTCGACATCGGCGCGCTGGTGCGCGGCGAATGGCGCGGCCGCAGCCAGCAAGTCTCGGCGCGGGAGAAGGGCGATCGGCGCACGTTCGCGCTGGTGGTGGACGACTCCATCACCGTGCGGCGCGTGACGCAGCGCCTCCTCGAGCGCAACGGCATGCGCGTCCTCACCGCGCGCGACGGCATGGACGCCGTGTCGATCCTGCAGGACAACGTGCCCGACGTGATCCTGCTGGATATTGAGATGCCGCGGATGGACGGCTACGAGGTCGCCGCGCACGTGCGCAACGATCCGCGGTTGAAGGACGTGCCGATCATCATGATCACCTCGCGCGTCGGCGAGAAGCATCGCGCGCGCGCGATCGAGCTCGGCGTCGACGACTATCTCGGCAAGCCGTACCAGGAGGCGCAGCTCCTCGATGCGATCGCGCCGCTCGTCGAGCGGCACCGCCACGAGCGCGCCGAGCGGCAGCAGGCCGAGCTCGACGATTCTCATGGCCTGCGGCCGACAGCAGCACCGGATCTCGGGCCGGCATCTCTGGGGGTCGCCGGAGCGACCTCCGTCATGTAGCGGCGCGAACGCGCCGGGTGAGAGGATCGATGGCGGAGCGCGTCGCTGAAATCTACAGCCTGCTCATCCCATTGACGGACGGGCGGCTCATCATTCCGCGCGCGTGCGTGGCGGAGGTCGTCGGCTTCCAAACGCCGTCGGAGATGACCGGCGCGCCGCCCTGGTACATCGGCACGATCTCGTGGAACGGACGCCACATCCCGCTCGTCTCCTTCGAGGGCGCCTGCGGCCAGAGCATTCCGCCCGCCTCGGGCCGCTCGCGCATCGTCATCTTCCACAGCATCGGGACGCGGCTCGAGGTGGGCTACTTCGGCGTCGTATCCCAGGGCTTCCCGCAGCTCGTGCGGGTCAGCTCGGATGTGGTGCGCCCGGACAATTCCCGTGTGTTCTCCGAGCGCTCGCCGGTCATCTGTCAGGTGCGCATGGTGAACGAGACGCCGTGGGTGCCGGACCTCGACCGGCTCGAGGAGATGATCGCCGAGGAGACGCGCGGGCCGTGAGCGCGGGCCGTCGCGCGCCGGTCGGCGCACGCCGCAGACCGCGCGGTCTGGGCTGTGCGCGGTCTCGAGTGTGCGCAGCCTCGACTGCGCGCCTCGTCGAACGCCGGCACCTCAAAGGTCTCCGAACCGGTGCTGTAGGGCGGCGAGGGCGGCAAGGGCCGCTGTTTCGGTGCGCAGGATGCGCGGTCCGAGCTGCACTGCCTGGAACCCCCCGGCGAGCGCGGCTTCGACTTCGGCATCCGAGAGACCGCCCTCGGGTCCGACCAGCAGGGTGAGACCGTCCTGCACGTCGAGATCGCGAACGCCGAGTCGTCCGCGCGGCGATAGAACGAGGCGCGTCACGTGTGGCGCAGCATGCTGCATGGTGCCGGGGGGAGGCGCAGCATGCGGCAGGAGCGCTGCAAGCGTCGTCGGCGCCGCGATCTCCGGCACCTGATTGCGCCCGCATTGCTCACAAGCCGCGATCGCCACGGCGCGCCAGTGACGCAGCTTAGCGTCCGCCTGCCGCGCATCGAGCCGCACGACGCTGCGCTCCGTGATGAGCGGGACGATGCGCCGCACGCCGAGCTCGGTCGCCTTCTGAACGACGAGGTCCATGCGCTCCCCGCGCGAGATGCCCTGCGCGAGGGTCACGGCGAGGGGCGACTCGCGCTCGATGGCGTGATGCGCGCCGACCGCAATTAGCGCGCCGTCCTTGCGCAGCCGGTCGAGGCGAGCCTCATATTCTCCGCCGCGGCCATCAAACACGGTCAACGCATCGCCGGGTTGAAGGCGCAAGACGCGCACGAGGTGGCCGGCGACTGAGCCCGTGATCTCCACGGTCGCGTGCGGCCTCAGCGGCTCCTCGATGAAGACTCTGGTGAGTCGCATGGTCGGATTCTGATTCCGGCTTCGGGTTCGGAGGCAGCGTGACTCCAGGGCGGCTTTGGGGGAGGCCAGGCCGCTCCGCGACCCGATTCTCGGGATTCAATCCCGCGTCGCGAGGTCGATTCCTTCCCGCGCGACCTCGACCATCAGGTCGATCTCCTCCGGCGTGATGACGTAGGGGGGCATGAAGTAGATCACGTTGCCGATGGGGCGCAGCAGCACGCCGCGGTCGAGGCCGTGCCGGTAGACCACGAGGCCGCGGCGCTCCTGCCAGGGGTAAGGCTCGCGGCGCGCTCGGTCAAGAACCAGCTCGATCGCGGCGATCAACCCATGCTGGCGCACCTCGGCGACGTGCGGATGGTCCGCGAGCGCACACGTGCGGGCTCGGAGATGGGCGGCAAGCTCGCGATTGCGCTCGATCACGCGGTCGTCGCGAAAGATGCCGAGCGTCGCCCGCGCCGCGGCGCAGGCGAGCGCATTGCCCGTGTAGCTGTGCGAGTGCAGGAAGGCCTTGAGCCGCGTGTATTCGTCGTAGAAGGCCGCGTAGATCGGCTCGGTCGCGAGGACCACCGACAGGGGCAGGTAGCCGCCCGTGAGCCCCTTTGACAAGCACATCAGATCGGGCCGGATGCCCGCCTGCTCGCACGCGAACATCGTTCCGGTGCGCCCGAAGCCGACCGCGATCTCATCGGCGATGAGATGAACGTCGAACCGGTCGCAGGCCTCTCGCAGGCCCTTCAGATAGATCGGATCGTACATGCGCATGCCGGCGGCGCATTGCACCAGCGGCTCGACGATGACCGCCGCGGTCTCGTGCGCGTGGCGCTCGAGCGCCGCCTCCATGAGCGCGAGCTTGCGCTGCGAGTGCTGCGCCCAGGACTCGCCAGGCTCGCGCTCGAAGCAGTCGGGAGACGGCACGGTGATCACGTCCATGAGCAGCGGTTGATAGATTGATTTGTACAGCTCGACGTTGCCGACTGCGAGCGCGCCGAGCGTTTCGCCGTGATAGCTGCCGGAGAGCGTGATGAAGCGGCGCTTCTCGCTCCGGCCCACGTTGCGCCAGTAATGAAAGCTCATCTTCACGGCGACCTCCACCGCGGAGGAGCCGTTGTCCGCGTAGAAGCAGCGCGTGAGTCCCGCGGGCGCGAGGGCCGTCAGCTGCTCGGAGAGCTCGATGATCGGCTCATGAGTGAAGCCCGCCAGGATCACGTGCTCGAGCGCATCGAGCTGCTCGCGCACGGCGGCGTTGATGCGCGGATTGGCGTGGCCGAAGAGGTTCACCCACCACGAGCTGATCGCGTCGAGATATCGCTTGCCGGCGAAGTCCTCGAGCCAAACGCCCTGTCCGCGGCGGATCGGGACGAGCGGCAGGCGCTCATGGTCCTTCATCTGCGTGCATGGGTGCCACACGTGCGCGAGGTCGCGGGCTACCCACGGCGCATTTGCGGTGGCCGGGGCCGAGACGACAGTCACGGCATGTGAGGCCGGAACGCCCGCCACCCCATGTGAGGCCTGGACGCCTGCCGCCTCGTGCGAGGCCCCGCCAACGCCCGCTGCCTCATGCGGGGCTTGGCTGGCGCTCGTCGCCGGGTTTTCTGCCATCATCGACGTCATGAGCGTTCTCCGGATCGATGCCGCGACGGGGCTGCTGGCTGATGTCCGGCAGGTCCTGTCGCCTCATTTCGACGCGCGCCCGAACGGGACGGCGATCGACCTCGTCGTCGTCCACGGCATCAGCCTGCCGCCGGGGGAGTTCGGCGGTCCCTGGATCGACCGCCTGTTCACCGGCAATTTGCCGGCAGACGCACATCCGTACTTCCGCGAGATCGCCGGCCGGCGCGTCTCGGCGCATACCCTCGTTCGGCGCACGGGAGAGATCGTACAGTACGTGCCATTCGGCGAGCGCGCCTGGCACGCCGGGGCATCGCAGTACCAGGGGCGATCGAGCTGCAACGACTTCTCGATCGGCATCGAGCTCGAGGGCACGGACAATCGGCCCTACAGCGATGCGCAGTATGACCAGCTCGCAGTGCTCATCGAAGCGCTGCTCGCCGCTTATCCGTCCTTGAGCCGCGAGCGCATCGTCGGCCACAGCGATATCGCGCCGGGACGGAAGACCGATCCCGGGCCGGCGTTCGATTGGGGGAGGCTGCGCCGGGCGCTCGGGCGCGGATGACGCCTACTCGCTCGCGACCACGCTCTCCCGCTGCCGTGGCGCGAGGTGCATCCTCGGGAACAGGAACGCCGTTGCGAGCGATGCGAGGGAGATCACGCCGATCAGGTCGAACACGTGGACGAGCGCCGTTCGGAGTGTCCCGGCGAGATGCATGGCGATCGAGGGGTCGAGCCCTCCGCGGTCCGGCGCGAGCAGCCGGTTGAGCAGCGCCGTCGGCACGCCGGGGCCCATCGCAGAGGCGAGCACTGCGCCGAGCGCGCCGACGGCCACGGCGCCGCCGATCGTGCGGAAGAACAGCGTGCTTGCGGTCGCGATCCCGCGCTCCTGCCATGCGGCGCTCTCCTGCACGGCGATGATGAGCGCGGAATTGGCGGCGCCCATGCCGGCGCCCATCACGAACATCGTCACGCCGAGCGCGAGGGCGGGCGCGCCGGCGCGCAGCAGCACGGCGAGCACGATCGACATCGTCGTCACTACGCTGAACCCCGTGCGCACGAGTGGCCGGTAGCCGGTGCGCGGCAGGAGTTGGCCGGAGAGCGTGCTGGCGATGGGCCAGCCGATCAGCATCGGCGAGACCGTCGCGCCGGCTTGCGTGGGCGTGCCCGCGAGGACCGCCTGCACATAGAGCGGTAGATAGATGACCGTGGAGGACATCACCGCGCCGACGGCGGCGCCCGCGGCGCTCGAGACGGCGATGATGTTCCGGCGCAGGAGCGCGAGCGGCAGGACGGGCTCGCTCACGCGGCATTCGACGGCGATGAATGCGGTGAGCAGCAGCGCTGAAAGCGGGAGCATGGCGCCGGGCTCGTAGCGCTGCGCGCCGAGGAGCAGCGCGACGATCGAGCCCGTGAGCAGCGCCGCGCCGGAGAGGTCGAGACTGTGCTCGTGGGTCGTGCCGCGCTCGTGGAAGAAGGTCAGGATGAAGAATGCGGAGACGAGGCCGAACGGGACGTTGATGAAGAATACCCAGCGCCAGGAGAGCGCGTGGACGATGAGCCCGCCGAGCAGCGGGCCGCTCATCGCCGAGACGCCCCACACCGCGCCGAAGATGCCCTGCATGCGCGCGCGCTCCACCGGCTCGAAGATGTCACCGATGATGGTGATCGACACCGGCTGCAATCCGCCGGCGCCGGCCCCTTGCAGCGCGCGGAACAGAATGAGCTGCGTCATCGAGCGCGAGAGGCCGCTCGCCATCGAGCCGACGAGGAAGATGGCCATTGCGAGGACCATGATGGGTTTGCGGCCGTAGAGGTCGGAGAGCTTGCCGTAAAGCGGCATCGCGACGGTGGAGGTGAGCAGATATACCGCGCCCACCCAGCCGTAGTACTCGATTCCGCCGAGCTTCTCGACGACGGTCGGCATCGCCGTCGCGATGATGGTGGCTTCCATCGCGCCCATGAACATCGAGAGGAGCACGCCCACGACGGTGAGCGGCCGGTGCGCCTGACGCATGGGGTTCGTCAGACGGGCTCGCGGCGCGCGCGGCCGCGGTCGTGACGCCAGAGCACTTCGGCGCCGCGCTCGTGGCGGACGAGGACGCGCGCGATGACGAATAGCAGGTCCGACAGCCGGTTGAGGTACTTCGCCGATTCGGGATTGACCGGGTGGGCCGCCTCTTGCCGGATCAGCGTCCACACGCGCCGCTCCGCGCGGCGGCAGACGGTGCGCGCCACATGGCACGCGGCGGTTGCGGGGCCGCCGCTCGGGAGGATGAATTCCTCGAGAGGCGGTAGGGCGTCGTTCAGCTCATCGAGCGTTCGCTCGAGGCGCGCGACGTGCTCGCCGGAGAGCATCCGATGGCCCGGAATGCTGAGCTCGCCGCCCAGATCGAAGAGATCGTGCTGCACCCCCGTCAGGCAAGTCCGGATCGCGTCCGGCAGATTGGGCGCGGCCAGCACCACGCCGACGGCACTGTTCAGCTCGTCGACCGTGCCGAATGCCTCGACGCGCGCATCGTCCTTCGCGACGCGGCTGCCGTCGCCGAGACCTGTCGTGCCATCATCGCCCGTGCGTGTGTAGATCTTGCTGAGGCGGTGTCCCATCTCCGTATTATGCGGCGATCGTCCGCGCGAAAGAGCGGACTTCGGTCCTCTTTTGGCTGGAGAGTCCGTCATGCACACTCCCTCTCCCGAGCTTCGGGCCGCGCTCGATGCCGCGCAGGCGGCCGGCGAGATCATCCGCTCGCTGTACCGGCGCAACGTACGAGTCGACACCAAGGCCGATCGGTCGCCCGTCACGGAGGCGGACGTGCGCGCGGAGGAGACCATCCGGCGGGTTCTTTCCGAGCGCTTTCCCGCCTACGGCTTCTACGGAGAGGAGACCGGGCAGCACGACCCCGGCGCGGAGTCGGTGTGGCTCGTCGATCCGCTCGATGGCACGAAGTCGTTCGTCCGCGACTGTCCCTTCTTCTCGACCCAGATCGCGTTGATGCGCGGCGGGCGGCTGGTGCTCGGTGTCTCATGCGCGCCGGTCTATGGCGAGCTTGCCTGGGCCGAGGAGGGTGGGGGGGCGTTCCTTGATGGACAGCCCATCCGCGTGAGCGCGACCTCATCGCTCGATGCGGCGATCGTATCGACGGGGAATCTCAAGACGCTTGCACGCTCGACGGAGGGCTGGCGCCGCTTCGGCGATTTGATCGCCCGTGTGAGCCGCATCCGCGGCTACGGTGATTTCGTCCACTATCACCTGCTCGCGCGCGGCGGGCTCGACGTGGTGATCGAGTCGGACGTGAACATCCTCGACATCGCCGCCCTCGCCGTGATCGTGCGCGAGGCGGGCGGGGTTTTCACCGATCTCGCCGGCGCCCCGGTCGGGCTCGGCACCACGAGCGTGCTCGCGACGAATGGAACGCTGCACGAGATCGTGCGGGCGGCGCTCCGATGGCTTCCACACGCGCGGGTCGAATGAGAACGGCGCGCGGTCGAGCCCCGGACCTCCCTGAGCCTTGTGTGCTCGTGATCCGGATTCAGCAGCGGGTTGAACTCGCTCCCTGCGGCGATCAGCCCCCCGCGAACACCCTTCGTCCGTCCGCCTTCAGCTCGATCATCGGCGTGAGATAGAGCTCGTGGAGCGCTGCGGCGGTCAGGACTTCATCGACCGCGCCCGCGCGCCACCGGCCATCGCCATTGAGCAGCAGCACGCGGTCGGCGAACCGGGCGGCGAGGGTCGGGTCGTGAAGCGTCGCGACGACGGTGCGTCCCTCGCGCGCGAGGCCGCGAAACAGCTCGAGCACGGTGATCTGATGGTGTGGATCGAGGTGGTTCGTGGGCTCATCGAGCAGGAAGACCGCAGGGTCCTGGGCGAGGAGCGCCGCGAGCGCGACGCGGCGCTGCTCGCCGCCCGAGAGCGTGTCGAGGCTGCGTTCCGCGAACGCGCCGAGCTCGAGACGTTCGAGGGCCGCGAGTGCGATACGGCGGTCGGCATCCGTCTCCCATTGCAGCGGCCTCAAATGAGGATGGCGGCCGATCAGCACTGACTCAAGCACGGTGGCCGGCAGGCCTTCCTCTCGGTCCTGCGCGAGGATCCCGATCTCACGCGCAATGGCGCGCCGCCGCAGCTGCCGCAGGGGTGTGCCGTTCAGAAGCACCTCTCCCCCTGCGGGATCATTCAGGCCGGCGAGCGCGTGGAGCGTGAGTGTCTTGCCCGAGCCATTGCGGCCGAGAATCGCGACGAGCTCGCCTGCGCGGAATGCGATCTCGAGATCCAGCAAGAGCAGGCGGGTGCCGGCGCGGATCGTGACACCGCGCGCCGTCAGTTCGGCACCGGCGCCGATAGTGGGGCCACGGGGAGACATGTCGGCGCCCACCCGGATCGTGAGGCCGCGAGCCGCTACGTCGGTGCCGGTGCCGATCGGGGGGGCGCGACACGCTACGTCGGTGTCGGCGCTCACGGCTGCAATCTCGTCACCGTCCACGCGCCCGTCTCTATCCGTCCGTCGCGAAGCCGCGTGAGCGCGCGCGTCCAGCGCGCCCGGTCGTGAATGCGCGCCGCGCCCTCCACCCACAGCTCGACCGCCTCCGCCCACAGCCGATAACCGCCCCAGTGCGGGGGTCGGGGAATGTGCACGTCCGGAGCGGTATCCGCGCCGGCCGAGCCGGGATCTAGACCGAAGCGCCGCGCGGCCTCCGCGACCATCGCCCGCAGGCGCTCGCGGGATTCGATCGGCTCGCTCTGGGCGCTCGCCCAGGCGCCGATGCGGCTCTGCAGGGCGCGGGAGGCGAAGTAGGCGTCACTCTCGGCGACCGGCGACGGTTCGACGAGCCCTTCCAGGCGGACTTGGCAGTGCAGCGCGTCGAGGTGCAGCACCGCGGCCGCGCGGGGATTCTCGGCAAGCTCGCGGCCCTTGCGGGACCGGTAGTTCGTATAGAACACGACATAACCTGGCCGCGCGACGATCTCCTTGCAGAGGACGATTCGAGCCGAGGGGCGCCCGTCCAGCGTGCTGGTCGCCAGCGTCATCGAGTTGGGGTTGGGCTGCGCGCGCAGCTGCCAGGCTTCGGCGAGCCACGCAGCGGCCGTTTCCAGTGGCTCCGCAGGCAGCGGGTCGGCGAGGCGGTCGGTCAGGAGCGGCATGAGCGGCATGTTACCCGCCCAGCGTGTTACAAAGAGAGGCCCCGATGGTCTGAGTCCCCGATATGAGCCCTCCTGACACGAGCCTCGACGACCTGCGCCTGCGCCTCAACGACATCGACCGGCGCCTTCTTGCGCTCGTCGCCGAGCGGCAGACCGTGAGCCGCGAGATCGCCCGCGTGAAGCGCGAGACGGGCCATCCGACGCGCGACTACCAGCGCGAGCGGGAAGTGATCATCAATGCGCGCGGTGCGGCCGCGGAACTCGGGGTGCCGCCGGCGCTCGCCGAGACGCTGATGCGGCTCCTCATCCGCTCCTCTCTCACCACGCAGGAGCAGGCTAGCGTCGCGGCGCGTGGCGTGGGCTCGGGACGGCGGGCGCTCGTCATCGGGGGCGGGGGCAAGATGGGCCGCTGGTTCGTGGAATTCCTGGCCTCGCAGGGCTTCGCGGTCGAGGTGGCGGACCCTTCCGGCGCGCCGCAGGGAGTGCCTCACCTCGAGGACTGGCGCCGAAGCGACCTGCGTCACGACTTCATCGTGCTCGCCACCCCGCTCGGCATCACCGATGGCATCCTCCGAGAGATTGCGCTCAGGCGGCCGCCGGGGGTCGTCTTCGACGTGGGATCGCTCAAGTCGCCGCTGCGTGCAGGGCTCAACGCGCTGAAATCGCATGGCTGCCGGGTCACTTCCATCCATCCCATGTTCGGTCCGGACACCGAGCTTCTCTCCGGGAGGCACATCGTCTTCATCGATCTGGGATGCCAGGAAGCGCTCGAGCGTGTGCGCGAGCTGTTCGCGCCCACGATGGCGGAGCAGGTCGTGATGAGCCTCGACGATCACGATCGCCTCATCGCCTATGTCCTCGGGCTTTCCCACGCGCTCAACATTGCGTTCTTCACCGCGCTCGCCGAGAGCGGGGAAGCGGCGCCGCGGCTCGCAAGGATGTCGAGCACGACGTTCGATGCGCAGCTCGACGTGGCGACGCGGGTCGCGCAGGAGAGCCCGGAGCTGTATTACGAGATTCAGTCGCTCAACGACTACGGCGCCGAATCCTTGGAGGCGCTGTCGCAGGCCGTCGAGCGGATCCGGGCCGCCGTGCTGTCGAGGGACCACGACGCTTTCGTGGCGCTCATGACGCGGGGGCGCGACTATCTCGAAGATCGCCGCAGCCTCGCGGAGCGGCGCGCTTGAGGAGCAGGAGTCGGGAGACGTGCGACGATCGCTGACGTTCCGTCACCGCGCAACGGTCGAGGAGCGCGATCGCGCCGCGGCGCTCGAACGCGAGAACGCCGAGCTGCGGGCGCGGCTCGCGGAGCTCACGGAGGCGGCCGCGCGCAATGAGGCACTGCTGCGCAAGACGCAAGGACGGGAGCTCGACCTCCTGCAGGCGGGCTCGCTCGTGCAGCTCCTGGATCGGCTCATCCACGGCATGCGCTCCGCATACACGCTCGATGCGGTGTCGCTCGTATTGCACGATCCGCAGCACGAGATCCGGCATCTGCTGCTGTCAGGGGATGGATTCGGGGAGGACCGGCTCGCCGAGGTGCAGTTCGTGGACTCGGTCGTGACGCTTGCGCCGCAGCTCGCGGCGCTCGAGCGGCCGTGGCTCGGCCCCTACCGCGCCGCCGATCACGAGCTGCTGGCGCCTCGGGCCGCCGGGCTCGGGAGCCTCGCGCTCATTCCGCTGCTGCGCGGCGGACAGCTGGAAGGAGTGCTCGTGTTCGGCAGCCGCGACCCCCGGCGCTTCACGAGCGAGCTCGCGAGCGACTTCCTCGCGCATCTCGGCATCGTCGCCGCAGTGTGCATCGAAAACGCGGTGAACCGCGCGCGGCTCGTGCGCAGCGGGCTCACGGACTTCCTCACCGGGTTCCACAACCGCCGCTATCTGCACGCGCGGCTGTGCGAGGAGCTGGCGCGGGCACAGCGCGCCGGGCAGCCGGTCGCATGCCTGATGATCGACATCGATCATTTCAAACGCATCAACGATCAGTACGGGCACTTGGCCGGCGATGCAGTGCTCCGCGAGGTCGCACAGCGGATCGACGCGGAGATGCGGGTGAGCGACACGGGCGCACGGTTCGGCGGCGATGAGTTCGCCATAGTGCTGCCGAACGGCAGCCTCGCCGACGCAACCACCGTCGCGCAGCGGGTGCTGAGCGCCGTGCGCAGCGCACCGATCCCCATTGCGCACGGCATTCTCGAGACGGTCACGCTGTCGATCGGCGTCGCCGCCGCGGCGTCCGGCGCGGAGACTCGGGATTTCAAATCGCTCGCGGAGCGATTGATGGCCGAAGCCGACGCGGCGCTCTATCGGGCGAAGGGAGCCGGCAGGAACGGTGTCGCCGCGGCGGAAAGCGTGGTTGGATGAGGGCTGGTGCGCCCACGTGGGGCGTTCTTGGGTGGCGGCTGCCAAACAGGCGGGCGCACCAGTCTGCGCGTCCCGCTTCGGCATGGTCCGGCATGCCGTGAAACGCTGGCCCGCCATCACGCGAGAACCCGGCCCGGCTTGCGTGAATTACGCAGATTTCGAGGCGCTCCCCTTGGAACGGGAGAGTGAGACCGTAGATGTCTGAAACAACATCCAGAGACCGCGAGGGCCTTGTCGCTGCAATCTTATCTGAGCCCAGCAGAACAACGTTGCGGCAGTTTATTCAAAGAAGTCACCTCCGAATGGCCTCGTCCGCTACGACACGAAGAATGCTACACCGCAGGTGCATTCGATGATTTGGAGCGGCAAACTGACCCGGAGAAGGCCTTCTCTCTAATTCCTGAAGCAGCACGAATCGCACTCGAGCAGGCCGACGCGAGGCCGCGAGGGACTGCGCTGTCGCTCCTGTCGGGCTTGGTCAGATCCTCCAGTACCAGCCGGGTGCCAGTACCCGCGCCCGCGCGAATATGCGGTAGGCCACCACCACATCGGACTCACCACGACGGCCATTACCGCCGACCTCATCGCCGATCTGGTCGCCGAGCGCGAGCCGCGGTTCGATGTGAGCGGCTTCGATCTGCGGCGCTTCGGAATCAGCTGCCGGGCCGCCCCGGCGCTCGCGCCGCCGTGCGCAGCAGCGCGATGAACACCGGCGCGCCGATGAGCGCCGTGACGGCGCCCACCGGCAGCTCGCGCGGGCTTGCCACCGTCCGCGCCGCGAGATCCGCAGCCGCGAGCAGCATGCCGCCGAGGAGCGCGGCAGCCGGCGCGACGATCCGGTGGTCGCTCGTGCGGAACAGCATTCGCACGGCATGCGGCGTGATCAGCCCGACGAAGCCGATAGTGCCCGCGCTCACCACCGCGATGGCGGTGAGCGCCGCAGCGGCGAGATAGATGATGAGCCGCCAGGCGTCGAGGTCGAGACCGACGCTGCGCGCGCGCAGCTCGCCCGCCGCGAGCACGTTGAGCGGGCGTGCGAGGAGCACAGCACCCCCTATGGCCGCCGAGGCTACGGTAACGCTCGTGAGCGGCGACCCCGCCCATTCAAGGTCGCCGGCGAGCCAGAAGATCATCCCTCGCAGCTGGGAGGCGTCGGCGAGAGAAAGGAGGACCGTGACCAGCGCGCCGCAGGCGCTCGCCAGCGCCACGCCAGCGAGCAGCAGCCTCGCTGTTCCGCCACCGCGGCCGAGCGCATAGACGGCGAGGATCGCCGCGAATGCGCCGAGCACGGCGGCTGTCTGCACCAACGCCAGCGCGGCACCGAGCGTCATGGCGCTGACGGCGCCGACGGCCGCGCCGCCTGAGATGCCGAGGACATAAGGGTCCGCCAAGGCATTGCGAAACAGCGCCTGCAGGAGCACACCTGCCAGGGAAAGCAGGCCGCCCACGGTGAAAGCCGCGGTGACGCGCGGCAGCCGCAGGTCGAAGATTACACGGCGCGCGATCGGATCGGCGCCGCCCGCGCCCGCAAGCGCTCGCAGCGTCCGCTCCGCGCCGAGGTCCGCACTGCCGCCAAACAGCGACAGGATGAAGACCACCGCGGCGAGAGCGAGCAGCGTGCCTGCGAGGAGCGCTCGGCGGCTCGATGCGCTGCGAGCGGTCATCGCGTCCGGCCGGGCGACCGTCCGCTGCGGCCGCGCGGCACTGTTCGGCGCACTGGCCGCCGGCTGCACCGTGGAAAGCGCTCCGGCGGGCGTCGAGGATCTCGACTCGCTCACATCCATCTCACCCGACATCGGACTAGCGTATCGCGTGAGCTCGAATCCCGCGAACGCCGCGGGACCCCGCCTCGCCGCGGGGCGAGGGGGTTGTGGCAGACTTCATCGTCAATGACCGATCTGATCGATGCGGACGGCTTTCGCGCGAACGTCGGCATCGTCCTCATGCGCGGCAACGGCGAAGTCTTCCTGGGCCGACGCACGGGAGGGCGGGGATGGCAGTTCCCGCAAGGCGGCATGCGCGAGGGGGAGAGCCTGGAGCAGGCGCTCTTCCGGGAGCTGCGCGAGGAGATCGGGCTCGGGCGGACGGACGTGACCCTGCTCGGCTGCACGCGCGGCTGGCTGCGTTACCGGCTGCCGTCGCGATATATCCGCCGCAACAGCCACCCGCTCTGCATCGGACAGAAGCAGCGCTGGTGCCTCCTGCGGCTCGATCGGGAGAATGCGCGATTCGAGCTCGAGTCGGGAGGCGAGCCGCCGGAGTTCGACGAGTGGCGCTGGACGAGCTACTGGGAACCGGTGCGCGAGGTGATCTATTTCAAACGGGCGGTGTATGTGAAGGCGCTCGAGGAGCTCGCGCCGATCGCGTTTCTCCAGGGCGCGCCGGCCGCGCCGCCGTGGCTCTCCCGCATCATCGACCCGCGCGAGCGCTCCGGACCCGATCTCTGCTCAGAAGCCGACCCAGTCGGGCCGGATTAGGGCCCCACTGCGCGGGAACGCGATGACCGAGCTGCCGGCTCACCTCGTCGTCCGGCGGGCAGCTCCGCTCAAGCGGGTGCTGCTCGTCGTGGCCGTAGCACTCACGGGAGCCGCCGCACTCTACTTGGCCTACGAGCGCGGGCGCTACGACGGAGGCTACGACCAGGTTGCCGCCGCCGAGCAGCAGGAGAGTTTGCGCGGCGAGATCGCGAAGCTCACGAAGAGGAACGGAGCCTTGAGCGCGCGCGTGGCCGAGCTCGATACGCTCAGGATCGGGCGCGCGCAGGAACGCGCTGAGCTCGCTCGGACCATCGGTGATCTTCAGGCGCAGATCGCGCGGCAGAGTCAGGAGATCGCGTTTTATCGCAGCGTGTTATCGGAAGGCGCCGCCGCGCGCGGCGAAGGACTCGAGCTGCGGCAGGTCCGTATCACGCCGGGCGCCGTCGCGGGCCACTTCGACGTGCATCTGACGCTCCTCGAGCGCACCCAGCCTGAGGTGGACACGAAGGGAATGCTCGAGCTCAGCGTCGAAGGGTCCGAGGGGGGCAAGCCGGTGACGCTCGATGAGGCGGCACTCACGGGCGGGACGATTCACGAGCAGGTCTTCGGCTTCCGCTACTTCCAAACGATCGAGCAGGAGGTCTCGCTTCCGCAGACCTTTCATCCGGAGCGTCTGACCGTGGAGGTGCGCCCACGTCCCCGGCCGGCCGCGCACGACGGCAAGTCCGAGGCGCTGCTCGTCCAATCGTTCCCGTGGCGGGTGGACACCCCTTAGCGTCAGCGCGTCTTCAAAGGGAGGACTTATGTTCGGCCGTGATTCGAAGCGCCAAGTTGATATCTTGATCGGTAAGACCGCCCGCATTCGGGGCGACATCGACTTCTCCGGCGGGCTGCACCTCGATGGGCGCGTCGCCGGCCACGTGCGGGCTGATCGTGATGCGGACTCGACGCTCTCGATCAGCGAGCGGGGCTGGATCGAGGGTTCGGCGGAGGCGACGAACGTCATCCTCAACGGCACCGTGAGGGGAGACATTCGCGCGACGGGCCACGTAGCGCTCGGTCGGCGGGCGAAGGTGTACGGAGATGTGTACTACGGTGTGATCGAGACGGCGCTCGGCGCTGAGATCCTGGGCCGGCTGGTGCCGATACGGGGAGCGGAGGGGGACGGCGTGGCGGACGGAGGGGACGGCGTGACGAATGGAGCGGTATCGAATGAGGGTCGGGCGGTATCGAGTGAGAGCGACGCCGCCGCTTGAGCCCGCCCCCCACCTTTGACCCGCCGGGCACGCGCCCCTACACTTGATCTCATGGATGCTCGAGTCGAATCCCACACCGAGGCCGATCAAGCGGAAACCCTGCCGCCGCCGCTCGTCTTCACCGATGCGGCGGCGCGCAAGGTCGCGGACCTCATCCGAGGCGAAGGCAATCCGAAACTGATGCTGCGTGTGTTCGTGCAGGGCGGCGGGTGCTCGGGCCTGCAGTACGGCTTCGAGTTCGACGAGGTCGAGCAGGAAGGCGACACCTGCATCGAGAATCAGGGCGTGAAGCTCCTCGTCGACCCGATGAGCGTGCAGTACCTCATGGGCGCCGAGATCGACTATCGCGAAGGGCTCGACGGAGCGCAGTTCGTCATCCGCAATCCGAATGCTACGACGACCTGCGGCTGCGGCTCCTCCTTCGCGGCCTGAACCTCTCTTTTCGTTCCGCGCGTGAGCCCGGCAGCCGAGGCGCGGTTCTCTGCGGGCGCGCGCTCTTCCGCCGATGCTTCCCCTTCAGCCGATCCGTCGGTTGCAGCCAGTCCGTCCGCGGCCGAGGCTGCGCGGCCGGTGCCCGACATCCTCGCGGCCGTCGATCTCGGCTCGAACAGCTTCCACATGGTCGTCGCCCGCTACTCGCACGGCCAACTCATCATCATCGACCGCCTGCGCGAGATGGTGCGCCTCGCCTCGGGCGTCGAGGAGAACGGCCGGCTCGACAAGGACGCGGCGGCACGCGCGCTCGCATGCCTCGAACGGTTCGGGCAGCGGCTGCGGGCCATGCACGCGGACAGCGTGCGAGTCGTCGGCACCAATGCGCTGCGGCTCGCGCGCCGCAAGTTGGCGTTCCTCGAACGCGCGCGCGAAGCGCTGGGCCATCCGATCGAGATCATCAGCGGCCGGGAGGAGGCGCGTCTCATCTACTCGGGCGTCGCGCACACGATGCCGAGCGAGCCCGGCCGCCGCCTCGTCGTCGATATCGGCGGTGGCAGCACGGAGCTCATCATCGGCGAAGGGCTCGTGCCACTCGAGCTCGAGAGCCTACAGATGGGCTGCGTCAGCTTAAGCGAACGGTTCTTCCGGGACGGCAAGCTCTCCGCGAAGCGGATCGCTCGCGCCCGGCTCGCCGCGCGCCTCGAGCTCGAGCCGGTGCGGGCCGCATTCCGGAAGCGGGGCTGGGATCGGACGGCCGGCAGCTCCGGCACCATCCGTGCGATCGGCGAGGCTCTGCGGGAGCTCGATCCTCTTGCGACGACCATCACTCCTGCCGGCATGGACCGTCTGCTCGGCCGCTTGGCCGAGGTGGGGAACATGCGCGAGCTGAAGCTCTCAGCGGTCACGGAGGAGCGGCGTCCCGTCTTCCCCGGCGGTGCGGCGATCCTCGCCGAGATCCTGGACGGGCTCGGCATTCGCGAGATGCGCGTCGCCGAGGGCGCCATGCGCGAGGGATTGCTGTACGACATGGTCGGCCGCTTCACCGACGAGGACGCGCGCGAGCGCACAGTGCGCGCCATGCAGCGCCGCTACCACGTCGACCTCGCGCAGGCCGAGCGCGTCGAGGCGACCGTGCTCGATTTCCTGCGCCAAACGCGCGCCGCCTGGCGGCTCGACGACCCTCGCGCCGAGCAGCACGGCATGGAGGCCGAGCGTGCGCTCAAATGGGCGGCGCGGCTGCACGAGATCGGACTCGACGTGTCGCACAGCGGGTATCACAGGCACGGCGCCTACCTGCTCGAGAACGCCGACATGCCGGGCTTCCCGCGCGAGGAACAGCGGCTGCTCGCGCGCCTCGTCGGCGGCCACCGCCGCAAGCTCTCGCTCGAAGGGCTCGATGAGCTGATCCCGCCCTGGGATCGCAGCGCACTTTATCTGATAGTGCTGCTGCGGCTCGCGGTGCTGCTGCATCGGGGGCGCGGCCCTGCCGCGCTGCCCCCGATCGCGCTCACGGCGAGGCCGCGCTCGCTCGAAGTCAAGTTCCCCGGCCGCTGGCTGAAGGACCATCCGCTCACGAGCGCGGACCTTCAGCAAGAGATCGACTATCTGAAGCCGCACGGCTTCAGGCTCCGAGTGTTCAGCCGGCGCGATTGAGCGCCTGTCTTACAGACTGTACGCCGACCCAGCGGCGTAGCTCTCGAGCAGCTTCTCCTGCGCGTTGACCGGCGGCGCGCCCGCCGGCGAGGCTCGCCGGTACAGGCCGTCCGGCCCGAGCTGCCAGGCCTGGGTGTTGTCGGCGAGATAGATGTCGAGGTCGCGAAGGATGCGTTCGCGCAGCTCGGGGCGCTCGATGGGGAAGGCGACCTCCACGCGGCGGAAGAAGTTGCGCTCCATCCAGTCGGCGCTCGCGCAGTAGAGCTCGGGCTCTCCCGCGTTCTCGAAATAGAAGACGCGCGAATGCTCGAGGAAGCGGCCGACGATCGAGCGGACGGTGATCCGCTCCGAGATGCCGGGCAGCCCCGGACGCAGCGCGCAGATGCCGCGGACGATGAGATCGACGATCGCCCCGGCCTGCGAGGCACGGTAAAGCGCCTCGATCGATTGCGGATCGACGAGCGAATTCATTTTCGCGATGATCCGCGCGGGCTTGCCGGCGCGCGCATGCGCGGCCTCGCGCTCGATCTTCGCGAGCATCGCGCCGTGCAGGCCGAAGGGCGACTGCAACAGGCGCTTCAAATCGGGCGTCTGGGTGAGGCTCGTGAGCTGCAAGAAGATCTCGTGCACGTCCTCGCCGATCTCCTTCCCGCACGTGAAGATGCCGTAGTCGGTGTACGCGCGCGCCGTGCGCGGGTGGTAGTTGCCCGTGCCGAGATGGCAGTAGCGGCGAATGCCGTCCGCTTCGCGGCGCACGACCAGGGTGAGCTTGGCGTGCGTCTTGAACCCGACGACGCCGTACATGACGTGCGCGCCCGCCTCCTGGAGGCGGTTCGCGAGCTCGATGTTCGCCTCCTCGTCGAAGCGCGCGCGCAGCTCGACGATCACCGTCACGTCCTTGCCGGCCTGCGCGGCGGCGACGAGCGCATCGACCACCGGGGAGTCCGCGCCGGTGCGGTAGAGCGTCTGCTTGATGGCGAGCACCTGCGGATCGGCTGCCGCCTGGCGCACGAAATCCATCACGGGCGTGAAGCTCTGATACGGATGGTGCAGCAGAAGATCGTTCTGGCGGATCGCGGCGAAGAGGTCCGTGCCGCCCGTGCCGGTGAGCCGCCGCGGCAGCCCCGGCGTGAAGAGCGGATATTTGAGATCGGGGCGCTGCACGAGGTCGTAGATGGCGGAAAGGCGGTTGAGATTGACCGGACCCGGCACGCGGTAGAGGTCCGACTCGCCGAGCGAGAACTGCCGCAGGAGGAACGCAACCATATCGTCCGGGCAGTCGAGAGAGGTTTCCAGGCGCACCGCCTCGCCGTAGCGGCGGTGCGCGAGCTCGCCCTCGAGCGCGCGGCGCAGATCGTCGATCTCCTCCTCGTCCACGAACAGGTCGCTGTTGCGCGTCACGCGGAACTGGTAGCAGCCGAGTACTTTGATGCCGGGAAAGAGCTTCGAGACGAACGTGTGCACGATGGACGTGAGCAGCACGATCGACCGCCGCCCGCGGTCCTGCGGCACGAGCACGACGCGCGGCAGCGAGCGAGGCGCCTGCACGATCGCAAGCTCACTGTCGCGGCCGAAGGCGTCCTTGCCTTCGAGCCGCACGATGAAGTTCAGGCTTTTGTTCTGGATGCGCGGAAAGGGACGCGCCGGGTCGAGGCCGAGCGGGGAGAGGACGGGCTCGACCTCGAGCTCGAAGTACTGCTCGAGCCAGCGCCGCGTCTCCTCGGCCCAGTCCGCGCGGCCGACGAGATCAATGCCGGCCTCGCGCAGCGCCGGCAACAGCACTTCGTTGAGGCAGCGGTACTGCTCGGCGACGAGGCGGGAGGCGCGGTCATGGATCGCGGCGAGCTGCTCGGGGATGGTGAGCGCATCGGGCGCGAGCTGCGCCGAGCCCAGCTCCTCGAGGTGCTTCAAGCCCGCCACACGGATCTCGAAGAACTCGTCGAGATTGCTCGAGGAGATGCACAGGAACTTCAGCCGCTCGAGGAGCGGCGCCGACTCGTCGAATGCGAGCGCGAGCACCCGTTGATTGAACTCGAGGAACGAGAGCTCGCGGTTGATGTAGAGGTCGGGAGCCTTGAGATCGGGCGCGTCCACTCACCACCTGCCGCTCCGGTCAGCGCGATACGAGCGCCGGCCCTTCCGGGGGATACAGCGATCCGAGCAGCGGGCCGGTCTGCGCGAGGAAGTCCGCCCGCAGGGCCGCATCGATTGGCACTGCGTCCGGCAGGCTCACCGTCTGGGGATTCTTGTACACGCCATTCACCCGGAACTCGTAGTGCAGATGGGGTCCGGTCGCTAGCCCCGTCATGCCCACGTAAGCGATGACGGCGCCCTGCGCGACATGCTCTCCAACGCGCAGGCCGCGGGCGAAGCGGGAGAGATGGCCGTAGACCGTCATGATGCCGTGAGCGTGATCGAGCTCGACAACGTTGCCGTATCCGCCCTTGCGCCCGGCGAAGATCACCCGCCCGTCGCCGGCTGCGCGCACCGGGGTACCGATCGGCGCAGCATAATCGACGCCTTTGTGAGCGCGAATGAGATTGAGGATGGGATGGCGGCGATGCAGGCTGAAAGGTGAGCTGACCCGCGTGAACTCGAGCGGCGCGCGGAGGAAGGCCTTGCGGAGGCTGCGGCCATCGGGCGTGTAGTAGCCCGCATGCCCGTCCGGCGAGACATACCGGACCGCGAGATATTGGTGCCCGTCGTTGACGAACCGCGCCGCGAGGATCGGGCCATCCTCCACGTACTTGCCGTGATCGTAGATCTCCTCGTACGTGACGGTGAACGTGTCGCCTGGCTGGATGTCGTTCACGAAGTCGATGTCCCACGCGAAGAGATCGGCGAGCGCGAGCGTCGTCGAGTCATGTCCGCCAACCGCGCTCATCGCCTCAAAGAGCGAGCGGTCGATCTTCCCGGAGAGCGTCCGGGTGCGGGTCTCGAGGGGGGTCGCGATCGTCCGGGCCTCGAAGCCCGCGGCGCCGTGTGTGACGGTGAGTGTCCGCGCGAGGCTCAGCCGCCGCGTGAGTTCGAGCAGCACATCGCCTCGGTGAGTGAGCGTCAGGGATTCACCGGTGCGCAGGCGGTCGAGATCCTGTTTGAGGCCCGGCAGGCTCCAGATGGCCGCGAGGTCCGCCAGGCTCACGTGAACGCGGCGGAAGATCGCATCGAGCGTGTCGTTGCGGCCGACGACGACCTGCAGCGTCTCCGGCTGGGGGCTTGCGGGCGCTGCAGCGGGTGGGCTCGCATTGGCCCGAGTGCTCGCGGCGGTCGGCGCGCTCGTGGCGGTCGATGCGCTCGCCACGACGCCGGCAGCGATGGGGGAAGCCGGTGGGGTGCCGGCTAGCCCCGGCTTCAAGCCCGTGCCGGCCTGCTGCCGGGATTTCACTGCCGAGGCAGCCGGGATGCCGCGGGAGAGGAGCCGCGGCGCCAGCACGCACGCCCAAACGACGGCCGCGGCGATGCCCAGTTGCACCCATGACGCAGGGGATCGCACGAGCGCGCGGACGGTCGTCTTCGCGGCGAGGGGCATCGGGGCAACGTACTTGAGCGCGTGCTTGAAGGTCAACCCGCGGGAGTGGCGATGTGATGCAGCGCCCAGGAGTGCGGCGCGTGGCGTGCGTCGGGGGTGCGAGCGCGTGGGTGCGGCGCGTAGCGTGCGGTGCGTGGGGTGCGGGCGCATAGAGGCATGGCGCGGCGCGCGATATGGCGTCGATGCGCACGCGCCCGGTAAAGTGCGTCCTGCATGAACGATCGTCCCCCCGTTGCGTCCGGCGCGTCGCGCCGGGAGTCCGGCGAGCCGGCCCAGGCAGAGCCCGTGGAGAATGCACATGCCACGCCGTCGGCGGAGCGCGACTCGCTCGATGAGTCGAGGCGCGCGGCGCTCGCCGAGCTCGAGCGCGGCACGCAGGAAGTGCTCACGCGCAACGATCTCATCCGCAAGCTCGCGCGCGGCATGCCGCTGAAGGTGAAGGCGGGCTTCGATCCGACCGCGCCGGATCTGCATATCGGCCACACGGTCCTCCTCAACAAGATGCGGCAGTTCCAGCAGCTCGGGCACGAGGTCATCTTCCTCATCGGGGACTTCACCGGGCTCATCGGCGATCCGACGGGGCGCAACGCGACGCGCCCGCCGCTCACGCGCGAGCAGATCGAGCAGAACGCGCGCACCTACCGGGAGCAGGTGTTCAAGATCCTAGACCCCGAGCTCACGCGGGTGGACTTCAATTCCCGTTGGTTCGGCTCGATGCCGGCGTCGCGGCTCATCGAGATCGCCGGCAGGTACACCGTTGCGCGCATGCTCGAGCGGGAGGACTTCGCGAAGCGCTACGAGCAGGGCCGCCCCATCGCCGTGCACGAGTTCCTGTATCCGCTCGTGCAGGGGTTCGACTCGGTCGCGCTGCAGGCGGACGTGGAGCTCGGCGGCACGGACCAGAAGTTCAACCTGCTCGTCGGGCGCCAGCTACAGGAGGCCTACGGCCAGGAGGCGCAGGTCGTCATGACCGTGCCGCTGCTCGAGGGGACGGACGGCGTCAACAAGATGTCGAAATCCCTCGGCAATTATGTCGGTATCACCGAGGCGCCCGAGGCCATGTTCGGCAAGGTGATGTCGATCTCCGATGAGCTCATGTGGCGCTGGTACGAGCTGCTGTCGTTCCGGCCGCTTCGGGAGATCGCCGCCCTGCGGCGCCAGACGGCCGAAGGCCGCAATCCGCGCGACGTGAAGCTCGAGCTGGCTCGTGAGATCGTGGCGCGCTTCCACGATGCAGCGGCGGCCGATCGGGCGCAGCGGGAGTTCATGGCGCGGGTGAGCGAGCGGGCCGTTCCCGCGGACCTGCCGCCGCAGACCGTGTATGTGGAGGCCGCCGGGCTCAGGCTCGCCAATGTGCTGAAGGCGGGCGGGCTCGTCGCGAGCACGTCCGAGGCCTACCGCAAGATCGACGAGGGCGCGGTCCGGATCGACGGCGCGAGGGTGGCAGACCGGGGACTTGTGCTCGGCCCGGGCGCCGATCACGTGTTCCAGGTGGGATCGCGGCGGTTTGCGAGGCTCAAGCTCGAGCGCAAGCCCTGAGCGTGCGGCGCAGCGTCACGCTGCGGAGCCATGCACGGCGCGGCCACGCGCCGGCGCAGCGTTGACAACCCCCCGGCGGCCGCTATACTGCGCGCCCCTCAACGGTGATGCCGCACTGCGGCGGACCCGCGGGGGACCAGCCAACGCCGGCGTCCGCGAGGGCGCTTTCGAAGGTTGACGAAACTGCTGCGGGGGCTATACTTCCGCCCCCTTCCCGATGGCGCGCTTGGCGCGGCATCGAGCGCGGCAAAGCGGGGCAAGCCGCAGCTTCGCGCAGCCGTGGGAGGTTCCACGGCATCCCTCCCGGTCCATCGCGTCCGGGATGCTCTTTAAAAGTTCGGCAGGTAATTTGTGTGGGGACTCGCGTCGATGCCGACGGGGCATAGACCGAGCGACCAAATGTCCAGCAATAGAGCTCGAGCGGAGCGCCCTGTGCTCCGTGGGAGCAATGGGCCTTTGGAGAAGCTCAGTCGCTTAAAGCTCGAAATCTTTAAGTGAAGAGTTTGATCCTGGCTCAGATTGAACGCTGGCGGCGTGCCTAACACATGCAAGTCGAGCGGTAACGCGGGAGCAATCCTGGCGACGAGCGGCGAACGGGTGAGTAATGCTTCGGAATCTGCCCAGTAGTGGGGAATAACCAGCCGAAAGGTTGGCTAATACCGCATACGTCCTGCGGGAGAAAGCGGGGGACCGCAAGGCCTCGCGCTATTGGATGAGCCGAAGTCGGATTAGCTAGTTGGTAGGGTAACGGCCTACCAAGGCGACGATCCGTAGCTGGTCTGAGAGGACGACCAGCCACACTGGGACTGAGACACGGCCCAGACTCCTACGGGAGGCAGCAGTGGGGAATATTGGACAATGGGGGAAACCCTGATCCAGCGACGCCGCGTGTGTGAAGAAGGCCTGCGGGTTGTAAAGCACTTTTAGTGGGGATGAAAAGCCCAGGGATAACACCTCTGGGTCTTGACCTAACCCACAGAAAAAGCACCGGCTAACTCTGTGCCAGCAGCCGCGGTAATACAGAGGGTGCGAGCGTTAATCGGAATTACTGGGCGTAAAGCGTGCGTAGACGGTGGCGTAAGTCGGGTGTGAAAGCCCCGGGCTCAACCTGGGAATTGCATTCGAGACTGCGTCGCTAGGGTGCGGAAGAGGGAAGCGGAATTTCCGGTGTAGCGGTGAAATGCGTAGATATCGGAAGGAACATCAGTGGCGAAAGCGGCTTCCTGGTCCAGCACCGACGTTCAGGCACGAAAGCGTGGGGAGCAAACAGGATTAGATACCCTGGTAGTCCACGCCATAAACGATCAGAACTAGACGTTGAGAGGGTAAGCCTCCCAGTGTCGAAGCTAACGCGATAAGTTCTGCGCCTGGGGAGTACGGCCGCAAGGTTGAAACTCAAAGGAATTGACGGGGACCCGCACAAGCGGTGGAGCATGTGGTTTAATTCGATGCAACGCGAAGAACCTTACCTGGCCTTGACATCCGCGGAACCCTGCAGAGATGCGGGGGTGCCTTCGGGAGCCGCGAGACAGGTGCTGCATGGCTGTCGTCAGCTCGTGTCGTGAGATGTTGGGTTAAGTCCCGCAACGAGCGCAACCCTTGTCCTTAGTTGCCAGCATTTAGTTGGGAACTCTAAGGAGACCGCCGGTGACAAACCGGAGGAAGGCGGGGATGACGTCAAGTCATCATGGCCTTTATGGCCAGGGCTACACACGTGCTACAATGGTAGGTACAGAGGGAAGCCAACCGGCGACGGGGAGCCAATCCCAGAAAACCTATCGTAGTCCGGATCGGAGTCTGCAACTCGACTCCGTGAAGTCGGAATCGCTAGTAATCGCAGATCAGCATTGCTGCGGTGAATACGTTCCCGGGTCTTGTACACACCGCCCGTCACACCATGGGAGTTGATTGCACCAGAAGCAGGTAGCCTGACCGCAAGGGGGGCGCCTACCACGGTGTGGTCAATGACTGGGGTGAAGTCGTAACAAGGTAGCCGTACGGGAACGTGCGGCTGGATCACCTCCTTTCAAGAGACCAACGTCCCGGAAGCGGGGCGCGAGTCCCCAGCACAAGTTACCTGCTCGAGATCTAGTGGGCGGCGGCCCGTCGAGCTCTATCGAACGAGAGGCTGCAGAGGATGGGTCTGTAGCTCAGTCAGTTAGAGCGCACCCCTGATAAGGGTGAGGTCGGAGGTGCAACTCCTCCCAGACCCACCAGCGCCGGTCCGGCGCGCTGCGCATCGCGTCCCTACGGGCGCAGCGCGGCATCAGGGGAGGGGCCATAGCTCAGCTGGGAGAGCGTCTGGTTTGCAACCAGAAGGTCGCCGGTTCGATCCCGGCTGGCTCCACCATCGCTCGAGCTGTCCGTCCGCATTCCGCGTCGTGCGTTTGCGCGCGATGACGCGAGCTTTCCCGCCGGGGCATCCCGGCCGACCGGGGTTGCCGCCCCGCGAGGAGGGCTTGCGTGATCGCGCGCGGCTTCGCGCAGCGCGGCAGATCGCGGCACCGCCTTTAAAGGCGCGGCGCCTGCTCTTTAACAATCCGGCTAGTTTTTTGTTTTGACGCCCATTTCAAGCGAGATTCATTGCTTGAATGTGTCGCGTTCGCAATGCGAGATACCAGCTCCATATCCCCAGACTCCTTGGGGTTATATGGTCAAGCGAGTAAGCGCACACGGCGGATGCCTTGGCGGTAGAAGGCGATGAAGGACGTGGTAGCCTGCGATAAGCGTCGGGGAGCTGGCAAACGAGCTTTGATCCGGCGATGTCCGAATGGGGAAACCCACCTCGCAAGAGGTATCCAGCGCTGAATCCATAGGCGTTGGAGGCGAACCCGGGGAATTGAAACATCTCAGTACCCGGAGGAAAAGAAATCAACCGAGATTCCCTCAGTAGCGGCGAGCGAACGGGGACCAGCCCAGTCGCGGCAATCGGGTGAGCGTTAGTGGAACGGTCTGGAAAGTCCGGCCATAGCGGGTGACAGCCCCGTACACGAAAGCGCGAGCCCGTGAGCGACGAAGAGTAGGACGAGACACGTGCAATCTTGTCTGAACATCGGGGGACCATCCTCGAAGGCTAAATACTCTCTACCGACCGATAGTGAACCAGTACCGTGAGGGAAAGGCGAAAAGAACCCCGGCGAGGGGAGTGAAATAGAACCTGAAACCGTGTGCGTACAAGCAGTCGGAGCCCCGCGAGGGGTGACGGCGTACCTTTTGTATAATGGGTCAGCGAGTTATTTTCAGTGGCGAGGCTAACCGCGTAGGGGAGCCGTAGGGAAACCGAGTCTCAAAAGGGCGATTCAGTCGCTGGGAATAGACCCGAAGCCAGTCGATCTATCCATGTCCAGGATGAAGGCCAGGTAACACTGGCTGGAGGTCCGAACGAACCACTGTTGCAATAGTGCGTCGATGAGGTGTGGATAGGAGTGAAAGGCTAATCAAGGCTGGCGATAGCTGGTTCTCCCCGAAAGCTATTTAGGTAGCGCCTCGAGCGAACACTCGGGGGGGTAGAGCACTGTTTGGAGAAGGGGGCCACCTCGGCCTACCGACCCCATGCAAACTCCGAATACCCCGAAGTGCTGCTCGGGAGACACACGGCGGGTGCTAACGTCCGTCGTGAAAAGGGAAATAACCCAGACCATCAGCTAAGGTCCCAAAGTTTCGGCTAAGTGGTAAACGATGTGAGAAGGCATAGACAGCCAGGAGGTTGGCTTAGAAGCAGCCATCCTTTAAAGAAAGCGTAATAGCTCACTGGTCTAGTCGGCTCGCGCGGAAGATTCAACGGGGCTAAGCCGAGCACCGAAGCTATGGGTGTGGCGGACTTCGGTTCGCCGCGCGGTAGGGGAGCGTTCTCCAGGCCTGCGAAGGCGTGCCGCGAGGCATGCTGGAGGCACGAGAAGTGCGAATGCTGACATGAGTAACGTTAAAGCGGGTGAAAAACCCGCTCGCCGTAAACCCAAGGTTTCCTGAGCCACGTTAATCGGCTGAGGGTGAGTCGGTTCCTAAGGCGAGACCGAAAGGTGTAGTCGATGGAAAGCAGGTCAACATTCCTGCACCAGGGGCCGCTGCGATGGGGTGACGGAGAAGGCTAGATCGGCGGCAGCAGTGCCGTCCAAGGCCGTAGGCGGGCTCTCCCGGCAAATCCGGAGGGCCATTCAACGCCGAGAACCGAGCGCGAGGAGACTTCGGTCTCCGAAGCGATCGACGCCACGCTCCCGGGAAAAGCCTCTAAGCTTCAGGCGGTCACTGACCGTACCGTAAACCGACACTGGTGGGTGGGGAGATAACCTCCCAAGGCGCTTGAGAGAACTCGGGTTAAGGAACTCTGCAAGTTGATACCGTAACTTCGGGAGAAGGTATGCCTCCTCCGGTGACCGGACTTGCTCCGGAAGCTGGATGGGGCCGCAGGTAATCGGTGGCTGCGACTGTTTACCAAAAACACAGGACTCTGCGAACACGAAAGTGGATGTATAGGGTCTGACGCCTGCCCGGTGCCGGAAGGTTAATTGATGGGGTCAGCCGCAAGGCGAAGCTCCTGATCGAAGCCCCGGTAAACGGCGGCCGTAACTATAACGGTCCTAAGGTAGCGAAATTCCTTGTCGGGTAAGTTCCGACCTGCACGAATGGCGTAACGCTGGCCACACTGTCTCGACCCGAGACTCAGTGAAGTTGAAATCGCTGTGAAGATGCGGCGTAGCTGCGGCAAGACGGAAAGACCCCGTGAACCTTTACTACAGCTTTACACTGAACTCTGACCTTGTTTGTGTAGGATAGGTGGGAGCCTTTGAAGCGAGGGCGCCAGCTCTCGTGGAGGCAACGTTGAAATACCACCCTGACAAGTTCGGAGTTCTAACCTGGGCCCGTCATCCGGGCCGGGAACACTGTATGGTGGGTAGTTTGACTGGGGCGGTCTCCTCCCAAAGAGTAACGGAGGAGTGCAAAGGTACGCTCAGCGCGGTCGGTCATCGCGCATAGAGTGCAATGGCACAAGCGTGCTTGACTGCGAGACTGACAAGTCGAGCAGGTGCGAAAGCAGGTCATAGTGATCCGGTGGTTCTGTATGGAAGGGCCATCGCTCAACGGATAAAAGGTACTCCGGGGATAACAGGCTTATTCCTCCCAAGAGTCCACATCGACGGAGGAGTTTGGCACCTCGATGTCGGCTCATCACATCCTGGGGCTGTAGCAGGTCCCAAGGGTTCGGCTGTTCGCCGATTAAAGTGGTACGCGAGCTGGGTTCAAAACGTCGTGAGACAGTTTGGTCCCTATCTGCCGTAGCCGTTGGAGATTTGAGGGTGAGCTGTCCTTAGTACGAGAGGACCGGGATGGACGCACCTCTGGTGTTCCGGTTGTCACGCCAGTGGCACTGCCGGGTAGCTATGTGCGGACGGGATAACCGCTGAAAGCATCTAAGCGGGAAGCCCCCCCCAAGATTAGATCTCCCCGGGAGCTCGACTCCCCTGAAGGGCCCACGAAGACTACGTGGTTGATAGGCTGGGTGTGTACGGCCAGCAATGGCTTCAGCTAACCAGTACTAATTGCCCGTGAGGCTTGACCATATAACCTCAAGGTGTTTGCTTCGAGGCGAATGCCGAGAGGACGATGCGATGGAGCGGACTCGCTTCGGGCTGCTTGCCCGTCGCGGGAACCGATTTCGCATCGCGAGCGCGACAGCGTCGAGACGGAAAACGAAGCCGGATTGGAGACGGGTGCGCCGGCCCCTTCGGGGGCCGGCTCATCGGTCTTAAAACAGTTTGCCTGGCGGCCATAGCGAGCGGGAACCACCCGATCCCATTCCGAACTCGGAAGTGAAAACGCTCTGCGCCGATGGTAGTGTGGCTGCAAGCCATGCCAGAGTAGGTCACTGCCAGGCTTCATACCGAACGCCCCTCGAGTCCCACGGCTCGTGGGGCGTTTTCATTTGGCCGCGACTCCAATGGAGAGCAGCGTGAGCAAGAAGATCGATCTCGACTCGGCGCCGGTGACCGCCGGTACTCGCTATCCGCCCCCGCACGATGCTCCCTGCCGCGCGCGGTTCCGCACGCGGCTCGGCGATGCTGCGGGGCTCACGCAGTTTGGCGTGAACCTGCTGCGGCTGCCTCCGGGCGCGTGGTCGAGTCAGCGGCACTGGCATTCGGCGGAGGACGAGTTCGTGTACGTGGTCGAAGGCGAGGTCGTGCTCGTGACCGATGCCGGCGAGGAGACGCTGCGAGCCGGAGACTGCGCCGGATTCAAGGCGGGCGCTCCGAACGGCCATCACCTGCAAAACCGCGCCGGGCGCGAAGCGGTCGTTCTCGAGATCGGCACGCGCAATCCCGAGGAGGACGAGGTGGACTATCCGGACATCGACCTCAAGGCGCCGCGCGGGCGGGCGGGGTTCGCTCACAAGGATGGGACGCTCTATTGATGAACCGTCGATGAACGCCTGTGACGATCGATCGATGGAGGCGTCCTCGGAAGGCGCGGCCCGAGATGTCCGCCGCTCGCAATGATTTCCAAATGCCCACGGTCCTGGCGCTCAACGTCTATCCGGTCAAATCGGCGCGCGGCATTCCGTTCGCCTCCGTGAGACTCGACGCCACCGGATTCGAGTGGGACCGGCAGTGGATGGTGATCGATGCGACCGACGGATTCATCACCCAGCGCACGCATCCGCGGCTCGCGCGCATCGAGCCCGCCCTCGGTACGGATGCGCTCACACTGCGCGCGGACGGTCTCGCACCGCTTCGCGTCATGCTCGCGGCGGAAGGGAAGCCGATCACAGTTCGGGTCTGGAACGACACCTGCGTTGCTCAGGATCAGGGAGATGAGGCGAGCGAGTGGCTGAGCGAGGCGATCGGCGATGCGGTCCGGCTCGTACGCGTCGGTCCGCGGATGGACCGCATCGCGAATCCGCGCTATGCGGGCCCGGACCACGCACCCGTCACGTTCGTGGACGGCTATCCGGTGCTCGTCTGCAACCGCGCCTCGCTCGATGATTTGAATGCGCGCATGCCCGCGCCGGTCCCGATGGAGCGGTTCAGGCCGAATCTCGTGATCGATGGCCTCTCTCCCTTCGAGGAGGACCGGATTGCAGCCATCGAGATCGCTGTGTCCGGAGCCGAGCCGGCGAGGCTGCGTCTCGTGAAGCCGTCTACGCGCTGCGTGATCACCTCGACCGATCAGCGCACCGGCGAGCGCTCGACGAATCCGCTGCCGGTCTTGAGGAGATTCCGTTTCGACCAAACGTTGCAAGGTGTGACGTTCGGCGAGAACGCCGTGATTGCCGCCGGCGTGGGAAGCACGATCGCCGTCGGGGCGCGTTGCATCGTGCGCTACGACGATGCGCGCTGAGCGGAGCCTCCCGGCGGCGAGCCAGTTGCACAGCGCTGCTGCGGCGCGGATTTACCGTAATCTGACGGCGCGCCGTTCCCGGCCCCGAAATTGTGCGCGGCGTCCGTGACGCGCCGCGGCATGGCGGGCGACACTCTCTCCAAGATTTCAAACTGTCGCGGCGCGGGGCGCCGCCCGGGGAGAGGCGAGGTCCGGTTTCATGGGGGTGATCGCAGCCATTCTGGGGATGCTTGCCCTGGCCGCGATCGCGTCGATTGCCGTCGCGTTGAGAGCCCACCGCTTGCGCAGCCTGCGCAACGCGCGCTACCGCGCCGTGCTCGAACAGTCGCCGAACGGCATGGTGCTCGCGGACGCCGCGACCCTGCGCATCCTCGATGCCAATCCGGCCTTCCTTCGTGCGCTCGGCTATCCGCTCGCCGAGCTGCGCGCGCTCACGCTTCATCAAATTCTCTCCGACGAGAGCGGCGACCCCGAAGCGCTCGCCGGGAGGCTCCGCAATCCCGATCCGCGCATGCCGATGAGGCTGAGCGAGCGTTCGAGGAGCGGCGCAGCGCTCGAAATCGAGGCGACGGGCTTCCGTCTGAACATCGACGGGCGGGCGATCGTGGCGTTCACGGCGAGCGACGTGACCCTGCGGCGAAAGATCGAGGCGCAGCTGCTCGAGAAACAGCAGCACCTGGACCATCTCGCGCATCACGATCAGCTGACGGGGCTTCCCAACCGGCTCTATCTCGCGCACCGCCTGCCGGGAGCAATCGAGGAGGCGAAGAAGAACGGCACGATGCTCGCGGTGCTCTTCCTCGACCTCGACCAGTTCAAGCACATCAACGACTCCCGCGGGCACGAGACGGGAGACAAGCTGCTGAAAACGGTCGCCGAACGCGTACGCACCACGGTTCGCGAGCAGGACATCGTGGTGCGCATGGGCGGCGACGAGTTCGTCGTCGTGCTCGAGTCCGTGAGGCGCGTTGAGCTGATCAACGACACCGCGGCTCGCATCAACGAAGCGCTTTCCATGCCGGTGATCGTGGACGGCCGGCCGCTCGTCACGACGGTGAGCATCGGCGTCAGCCTGTACCCGCGGGACGGCACGGACATGGGCGAGCTGCTGCGCCACTCGGACACCGCGATGTACCAAGCAAAGGAGCGCGGGCGCAACAACTTCCAGCTCTTCAGCCCGGTCATGGCGCGCAAGCTCCGCGAGCGCGTGGCGATCGAGGCGAACCTGCGTGCGGCGATCGAGGGCGACCAGCTCGACGTGCATTACCAGCCGATCGTCGAGATCGCCACGAACCGCGTGATGGCCCTCGAGGCGCTGCTGCGCTGGAAGCACCCGACCCAAGGCTACATCCTGCCCGGCCGTTTCATCGACATCGCCGAGGAGACCGGCCTCATCGTTCCTGTCGGCGAGTTCGTGCTGCACCGGGTGCTCGAGGACATGAGCTGCTGGCGGCGCGGCGGCGCCGCGCTTATTCCCGTCGCCGTGAACATCTCGGCGGTGCAGCTGCAGCGTTCGAACCTCCGCGACAAGATCGTGTCGCTCGCGCGCACGCACGACGTGAGCCCGGGGCTGCTGCAGCTCGAACTCACGGAGAGCGCCATGTTCGAGCGGCGGGAGTCCCGTGGGGGCGCGGCGCGGCGAGATGCGATCTCGGAGCTGCGCGACCTCGGCGTCCGCATCGCGATCGACGACTTCGGCACCGGCTACTCGAGCCTCGGCTACCTCAAGCAGTGGCACGTGGACTATCTCAAGATCGATCGCAGCTTCGTGCGCGACCTCGTGACGGACATGAGCGACCTCGCGATCGTTGCGGCGATCATCGCGATCGCGCGTCATCTCAACATCAAGGTCGTGGCGGAGGGAATCGAAGGCTGGCAGCAGCTCGAGAAGCTGCGCCACCTCGGCTGCGGCCTCGCGCAGGGCTATCTCTTCGCGAAGCCGGCGCCGGCTGCGCAGTGCCGGCGCCTGCTCACCGGTGCGCCGCTCAGGCTCACGGACGATGGGGCGCAGACCGGCGAGTTCGAATTGCCCGACCCGGTCGGAGCAACGGGGACCTGAGCCCTCGCCGGGCGTTGATCTTCGAGTTGATCTTCGAGCGCTGCGAGAGGCGCGAGTCCTGCGTGATTGCGGCCGCGGTCCGGCCGGGCCGGGTACAATCCCGGCATGCAGCAGCCGCAATGCGCGGATGCCGTGCTGATGGTGCGGCCGGCCGCGTTCGAGTACAACGCCGAGACCGCTTCGAGCAACCGCATGCAGCGCCGGTCTGGCCTTTCGGCCCGCGAGGCCGGCGAGCGGGCGCGAGCCGAATTCGAGCGCGTCGCAAACGCACTGCGGGGGGAAGGGGTCCGAGTCTACGTCGCGGAGGACACTGCCGAGCCGCCGAAGCCGGACGCGGTGTTTCCCAATAACTGGGTGAGCTTCCACGCGGACGGCACGGTCGTGCTGTACCCGATGCAGGCGGAGAGCCGGCGCCGCGAGCGCCGGCGCGAGATCGTCGAGCAGGCCGCGGAAGCGCTGGGTTTCCGCGCGCGCCGCGTGCTCGACCTCACGCGCCACGAAGCCGCCGGCCGCTACCTCGAAGGGACGGGCAGCCTCGTGCTCGATCATGTCGCACGAGTCGCCTATGCCTGCCGCTCGCCGCGGACGGACCCGATCGTGCTCGAGGAGTGGTGCCGCGAGCTTGGGTACGAGCCCATGCTGTTCGCGGCTTGCGACCGCACCGGCGTGCCGCTCTATCACACGAATGTCCTGATGTGCATCGGCAGCAGGGCCGCCGTGATCGGCGCCGAGGCGGTCGCGCGCGAGGATCGCGGCCGAGTGCTCGGCCGGCTCGAAGCCTCCGGCCGCGAGATCATCGAGATCGGCCACGCCCCCCTCGAGCGCTTCGCGGCCAACGCTCTGGAGCTTGGGACCTGGGACGAAGCGCTCGGGGACTCGACGGTCTTCGTGATGTCGGCGACTGCCCGGAGCGCGCTGGATGCGCGCACTTTCGCGAGGATTGCGGGCTGCACCGACACTGTCCTCACGGTCGAGGTGCCCACGATCGAGCAGCTGGGCGGCGGGGGCGTGCGCTGCATGCTCGCCGAGGTATTCTGCGCGTCGTGATCGAGCTCGCCGTCAAGACGGTCGCCAGCTATCTGCTCGGCTCGCTGCTCGGCAGTCTCGTGATCGGCCGCTTCACGGGCCGCGCGGACCTCCGCGGCGTCGGTAGCGGCAATCCGGGCAGCACGAATGCGCTGCGCGCACACGGCAAGCTCTTCGCGCTCGGTGTAGCAGTCATCGACGTGGGCAAGGGCTGGTTCGCCGCAGGCTGGGTGTCCCGCTTCGCGCTGCCGCTCGCCCCGCCACCGAGAGTAGTTCATGATTGGCTGCCGGCGGCGTGCGGCATGGCTGCGATGCTGGGCCATGTTTTCCCTGTCTGGTTCGGGTTTCGAGGGGGGAAGGGCGTGGCGACTTTCTTCGGCGCGACGCTCGCGCTCGCGCCTCGACTCGCCCTCGCAACGTTCGCCGCGTGGGCCGGCGTTCTCATCGCCACCGGCTTCGTGGGGCTCGCGTCGATTGTCGCGGCCGCGGCGCTGCCCGTTGGGGTCGTCTCGGATGGGCTCGCAGGGTGCAGGCCGTACTTGGCTTTCGCGCTTTTCGCCGCGGCGCTCATCGTGCTTACGCACCGCGCGAACATCGAGCGCATGTGCGCGGGCTGCGAGCCGCGCGCACGGCGCCCCTGGCAGCTCGGCCGCCGCGTGGCGTCCTGAAGTGGCATCCTGAGCATGCTCGAGAGAGCGCAGCGCGCCCCACGCACCGGGCAAACCGGCACGAACGACGAGCAGCAGGACGCCGCGGCGGACCGCCCACTCGCCGCGCGGGTCCACGCCGAGCTCGCCGCGGGCGGCTTCCAATCGGGCGCGGCGCTCGCGCGGCAGCTTGGCGTGAGCCGCAACGCGATTTGGAAGGCGGTGCGCACGCTGCGCGGGCTCGGTCTCACGATCCACGCGGTCCGCCACCGCGGCTATCGGCTGCCGGTCCCCTGCGACCCGCTCGATCCGGCTGCGATTCGGGCGGCGCTCACGACGGACGCGCAGCGGCACATCCGGCGCATCGACGCAATGTGGTCGATCGACTCCACCAATGCCGCGCTCCTGGCCCGCGCCGCGCCGCCGCCGGGACTCGCCGACATTCTGCTCGCAGAGCATCAAACCGCCGGCCGCGGCCGTCTGGGCCGCGGTTGGCTCGCGCTGCCCGGCGGATCGATCTGTCTGTCGATCGGCTGGAGCTTCCCGCAGCTGCCGCGCGATCTCGGCGCGCTCGGGCTCGCGGTCGGGGTCGCGGCGCTGCGGGCGCTGCGGGCGGCGGTGGGCGGCGAATCACGCTTCGAGACGCGCCTCGGGCCGACACCCGCCCGCCTGGCGCTCAAATGGCCCAATGATCTCGTGCTCGGGGACCGCAAGCTGGGCGGCATCCTGATCGAGATGCGCGCGGAGTCCGCCGGGCCGACTTACGTCGTCATCGGGATCGGCGTCAATCTGTTCCTCGGTGCGAGACTCGCGCAGCAGGTCGCTGCGACCGGCACTCAGGTGGCGGATCTGGCCTCGACGGGCGCCGACACGCGCCGGCGCAACGCGCTCGTTGCGAGACTGGCGAGCGAGATCATCAGCGGTCTCGTCGAGTTCCAGCGCGAAGGACTGCGCCCGTTCGCGGGCGAATGGAAAGCGGCCGACATGCTCTGCGGTCGCCCGGTGATCGTGCGATCGGCGCAAGCCAAGTGGCAGGGCATTGCCCGCGGTATCGACGCGAGCGGCGCGCTGCTCGTTCAAACTCCACAGGGCGTGCGCCAGGTCACCTCGGGTGATGTCAGCGTGCGTGCCGCAGATGGGGCTGCGATGGATGGCGACGGGGCTGCGATGGGCGGCCCTGGGCGCGGGCAATGTGAGCCATGAGCGAATCCCGCTCGGGGGCGGGCATTCTGCTCGTCGACATCGGCAACACGCGGATCAAATGGGCCGTCTGGCGCGCAGGACGGCTCGGCCGCATGCAGGCCGACGTGTACGCCGGCTGGTCGAGCAGCGATTTCCGGCGCCTGTTGGAGGCGCGCTCGGGATTGCCGGCGCGCATCCTCGTCGCGAGCGTGGCTGACGCGGGCGTCGTGCGCCGGCTCGCGGCTGCGGCGCGGGACGCAGCGGCTGCGGCGCGTCACCCCGCCCTCGAGCTCATCGCGACATCGCGCCGGGCGGCCGGCGTCGTGACGCACTATACGGAGCCGTGGCGCCTCGGCGTGGATCGTTTCCTGGGCGTGATCGCGGCTCATCATCTCGCTGGATCGCGGGGAGCGTGCGTGATCAACGCCGGCACAGCAGTGACGCTCGATCTCGTGAATGGGCGTGGGGTTCATTACGGAGGTGCGATCTTGCCCGGCACGCGGCTCATGGTCGAGAGTCTGCTCCAGCGTACTGTTGGCATTGCGCCCCGGGCGCGCGGCGTGTCGTCGGCGCGCCCGAGGAGCTCGATGCGCGGCAGCCGCCGCGGGGCAAGCCTCTTTGCGTGCAACACCGCGGCAGCGATCGAACAGGGCGCATTGCAGGCCGTCGCGGGAGCCGTCGACCGCGCGATCGCGGCGTCCCGCGCTCAGCTCGGCGAGGCGCCTGTCGTGATCCTCACCGGCGGCGGAGCCGCCGAGCTGCGGCGCCTGCTGTGCGTCCGCCTCATCGAAGCGCCGGACTTGGTCCTGCGGGGGATCGCGCTGCATGCCGGACTCGCGCTACGCTAGCGCGTCAGGTACCCGCGCCAAGCATCGCGAGCCCTGCCGTTACCGTGAGTCTGCGCGCGATATTCCTGCTGCTGCTCGCCGCCAATCTGGCATTCCTCGGCTGGGCCGAGCTCATCGACGTGCCTGCGGAGCCGCCGCAAGACGACAGCATCAGTCATCTGCCGCGGCTCGAGCTGCTGAGCGAAGTCCATGTGCAGGCGTCCTCATCGAGAAGGGCCGCCGCGCCGGCCGAGTCGGGAACATCGGTCTCGGCGAGTCAGGGGGCTGCGCCGGCGGCGCTCGGCGCGGAGACATCGTTGCGAGCCGCGGAGTCGGTGGTTACTGCGTCGAAGTCGGCTGATACAACCGCGCAGTCAACGGCGGGTAAGGCGGCGGAATCGACGGCGGGCATAGCTGCGGAGTCCACCGCGGGCATTGCAACTTCCGGCAGCGGCGGAGCCAGCGGGGCAGCTCCCCGTGGCATCACGACCTCGGCCGGCATTGCGGCTGTCCGCGGTCTCGCGGCCGATCCTGCCGGCCACCGATGCATCACCGTTGGTCCGTTCGCCGATCCCGAGCATGCGAAGGAGGCCTCGGATCTCCTGCGTGAGCGGGGATTCAGTCCGCGGCAGAGGCTCGCGCCGAGCGGGCCGCCGCGGGGCTACTGGGTATTCGTCGGTCGCCTCAAATCGGCCTCGGATGAAGCGAGCGTCCTGCGGCGGCTCGAAACGAACGGCATTTCCGACGCGAAGGTGATGCCAGTCTCCGACACCGATCGGCGGGTCTCCGTGGGCCTCTTCAGCGCGCTCGACGGAGCTGAGCGGCGGGCGCGCGCTGTCCGGCGTCTGGGTCTCGATGCCGAGATCGAGCCGCGGCCGGTCGAGGCGGCACACTGGGTCGACGTGGACCTCAATGCCAGCAGCCAGTCACTTCCCGCCGAAGGCCTGCTGGCGCTCGAAGAGGTCGGGTCGAAGCTCGAGATCAAGGAATGTCCGGCCTCGGCCGGGATGGCTGTGCGATAGAATTGCGCTCCTTCCGGGCATTCCTGCGAAATCTCGGGCCCGCGGGATTTTTGGGCGCTTCCACGGAGCCGGCTTAGCTCAGCGGTAGAGCAGCGGTTTTGTAAACCGTTGGTCGGGGGTTCAAGTCCCTCAGCCGGCATCGGTCTTCTCGACCATTGTCATCGGTTTCGGGATCTATCGGCGCGAGCAGGATCATGAGAGGGAGGTTGCAGCAGATGGAAGCCCTCCGCAATCAATCCACATTCGATCTGCGCTTCGTCCGGCGACAGTTCCCCGCCTTCAGCGAGCCGACGCTCGACGACGCCGCGAATTCATACACGCTGCCGCTCCAGGTACGATCGGCTCGCGATGTCCTGTAGCTTGCCCTGACAGCTCGGCCCATGCGGGCACGCCGCAGCATTCCTCCGCGACTTTCCGCGGGCGTGGTCGTGTTGCGGCGCGTGGAGAGCGAGTGGCCGTATCTGATGCTCCGGGCCTATCGCAATTGGGATTTTCCCAAGGGACTGGTCGAGCCGGACGAGTCACCGCTCGGCGCCGCCCGCCGCGAGGTCGCCGAAGAGACCGGCATCACGGGGCTGCGCTTCACGTGGGGCGAGACGTATTATGTGACGTGAGCTTACGCCGGCAACAAGGTCGCTCGATACTACGTGGCCGAAACGCCGACGGCTCGCGTCGTGCTTCCCGTACAAGCGTCGCTCGGACGGCCGGAGCACCACGAGTGGCGCCGGGTCAGCGCCGGCGAGGCGCTCTCCTTGTCGGCGGCGCGACTTCAGGGCGTCATCAAGTGGGCGGCGGGGCTGATCGGCTCATCGGTCTGACGACTGGGAGGCAGTACGACGTGCAGAAGGGCGGTGAGATACGAATTGCCGATCATCCCATCGCGCGCGAATTTCTCGATCGCTGGTCGCCGCGCGCCATGTCGGGCGAGGAGATCCCGCGGGAGGAGCTGATGAGGCTGTTCGAGGCGGCGCGCTGGGCGCCGTCCTCGTACAATGCGCAGCCGTGGCGCATGCTCTTCGCATTGCGCTCGAGCCCGCAGTGGCCGGCGTTCTTCGACTTGCTGAACGAGGGGAACAAGTCCTGGGCGCGCAACGCCGCAGCGCTGGTCCTGTTCGTATCGAAGAAGATCAATGATCGCACCGGCAACCCGTCGATCACGCATTCGTTCGACGCCGGCGCGGCATGGGGCTACTTTGCGCTGCAGGGCTCGATGCTCGGATATGCCGTCCACGGAATGCAGGGGTTCGACTACGCTCGCGCGCAGAGTGCGCTCGGCATTCCCGAGGAGTTCCGCGTCGAGGCGATGATCGCGGTCGGACGGCCGGCGCCCCGAGAGTCGTTGCCGCCCGCGCTGCAGGAGCGGGAGAGGCCGAGCGATCGGCGCAAGCTCTCCGAGACCGTTTGCGAGGGGAGGTGGGCGCTTCCCGGCTGAGTGCTCTTTGCTTCGCCCTCGCCGCGTCAAGGCTCGCCAATCAGTGCAATGGCCTTCCGGCGTACCTCGGACAACTCCGCAGCCGAAACCTTTCCCTTGAGCCTGGCCTTACGCGCCTTCCAATCCAGGCTCTTCACCTGGTCGGCGAGTACCACGTTCGGTTTGATACCGGCGACCACCACCTCGAACGGATAGCCCTTCACCTGTGTCGTCATCGGGCAGCACAGCATCAGGCTCGTTCGGCCATTGTACGCGGCGGGGCTCAGCACAAGCGCGGGTCTGTGACCCGATTGCTCGTGCCCAGCCTGGGGCTCAAAATAGAGCCAAACGATCTCGCCGGAGTTCGGCACGTACGCCATCAGAACGATTCCTTCCCGGCGGCTCTCCCGAAGCTCACCTCGGCGTGCAGGTTTTCAGGCGTGATCCCGGCTATGAGAGCGTTCACATCATATCGGCGCATCGGCTCGATCACGATGCGCCCGGCCTCTTCGCGCACATCAACTGGATCGTCAAGATGCAACTTCGCTGCTTCCATGACGGCGGCAGGGATGCGCACAGAGGCACTGTTGCCCCACTTCTTTACCGTTACTCGCATCGCGTCTTATCTCCGGATGTATCGCCAGTGTCGATAGCATAGCCGGTCGGCTCGTTCGTAGCAACAATGTTGATACATGATCGGCCGCCCCCGCTGAGAGTTGCCCGCGGCCGGCGGTCATCCAGTTGACCTCCCCCGGGCGGCCTCAACGCCTGCGCGGAACCGAGGCTGTCGCGGTGCATGGACTCGCCGGCAAACAAATAGGTGACGGTGGACAGGTCGATGTGCGGATGCGGGCGCACATCTACGCTGCGATCGACGCCGACGGGGAGGTCGAGCGGCCCCATATGATCGGATAAGACGAATGGGCGCGATCATGCGCCGCTTCGAGAACGGCAGGACGCGTCCAACGTCCAGCCCTCCGCCAAGGCTCCAAAGCCGCCGTTCGATGACCAGCTCGATCATGTCGCTTCTGCGGGCTCGACTCACCGCGCAGCCGAGACGCGATGCGTCGCTGCACGATCTCCGGCTTCTGCCGGCTTTCGCGAGCGCGCGCGGCTCCTTCGAGGTCGACGGCGCAAACCGCGCCGAAGCGTTGATGCGCGAGGCGGGCCGCGCGCCGGAGGATGGACGGCGGGTCTGGAACGCCATCGTCGCGCACGACATGAGCGAGCTTAATGCGGCCCATCAGTCGCCGGAGGCGGTGCTGGTCAACGCGGGCGCCGGCGCCGACGTGGTCGATCCGGGCGATCTCGACCGGAAGGCCCTGGCCGAGGTGCTGCAGGCGTTCCCGAGGCGTCAGTTCAAGGCGCGCTTCACGGCGCTGCTCGTGGACCATTGCAGGCGCAAGCCGACATCCGAGATTGGCTGGCTCGATGGGCTGTGCCGGCAGGTCGCGCCGAACGCGCCGCGGCCGTCCGTGGAGCGGGAAATCAGGGACGCGCCCTATTCGGAGTGGCGGACGATCTGGAGTGGCGGACGCGAAGGCGCTGCCGGTGGTATCGTCACGCCCCTCGTATGGCGTCCGCGTCGGGAGCGCCTGTCCGAGCTTGAGGTCGAGAATGATCGCATTCAACTCAGAGCGCCGGTTGCCAGCGCTCACTCTCACCGTCTGTGCGTTGTGGCTCGCGGCCGGCTGCTCCGGCTCCGGCGAGGGGCAGGCGCAGACTGCAAGCAATGCGGCGAGCACGAGCGCCGGCGCCGCCGGGGCGTCGGGGCGCGCTGCCGAGGAGGGCTGCCCGAGCAACGACACCGGTCTCAAGCTGCCCCCAGGCTTCTGCGCGAACATCTTCGCGGACAACATCGGGCATGCCCGCCACATGGTCGTGGCGCCGAACGGCGTGCTGTACGTGAACACCTGGAGCGGCCGCTACTACGGCAACTCCCCGCCGCCTGCCGGAGGCTTCCTGGTCGCGCTGCAGGACACATCGGGGCAGGGCAAGGCGGATGTCTTCGATCGGTTCGGGCCGACACCCGATACGGGCGGCCACGGCGGCACCGGCATCGGGTTCTACGACGGCTACCTCTATGCGGAGAACAACGACACGATCGTGCGCTATGCCCTCCCTCCGGGCTCGATCCTGCCGCAGGGGGCCGAGGAGGTCGTCGTCTCGGGCCTGCCGCTCACGGGCGATCATCCGATGCATCCGTTCGCGATCGACGCGGACGGCTGGATGTATGTCGATGTCGCCTCGGCGACGAACGCCTGTCAGAGAGAGAACCGCATGCTGCGCTCGCCGGGGATCGATCCCTGCACGGAGCTCGAGACGCGCGCGGGGATCTGGCGCTACAGCGCGAAGAAGACCGGCCAGAAGTTCTCGCCGGCGCAGCGCTATGCCACGGGCATCCGCAATGCGGATGGCATCGCAATCGACTCCACCGGCCGCGGCATCTATGCGACCCAGCACGGGCGCGATCAACTGAGCCAGAACTGGCCGCGGCGCTTCACGCCGGAGGAGGGCGCATACCTCCCGGCCGAGGAGCTGCTGCGTGTGGTCGAGGGCGGCAACTACGGCTGGCCGTACTGCTACTACGACGGCGTGCAGAAGAAGCTCGTGCTCGCGCCGGAGTACGGCGGCGATGGCAAGAAGGTCGGGCGGTGCGCCGGCATGCTCGGGCCCGTGGCGGCATTCCCGGCGCATTGGGCGCCTGATGACCTCACGCTCTACTACGGGCGGCAGTTCCCCAAGCATTACCAAGGTGGTGCGTTCATCGCCTTCCACGGGTCATGGAACCGCGCCCCGTTCCCGCAGCAGGGATACAACGTCGTGTTCCAGCCGCTCGCCGATGGCAAGGCAGCGGGGAACTGCGAAATCTTCGCCGATGGTTTTGCCGATGGACAGAAGGGGCCGGGCGCGCCGCATCGCCCGGCGGGGCTCGCCGTGGGTCCAGACGGCGCGCTCTACGTATCCGACGACGTTGTTGGCCGCATCTATCGAATCGTGTACCGCGGCGGCGCGGACTCGAATGGGCGTGCGGGCGCGCGCATCACGCCGTGCCCGAGCATGACCGACTTGGGCGGCGGGCCTGCGAGCGCGAGCGCCGCGCCGCCGGAAGGCCTCCAGCCGAACGCAGGTGCTCAGGCAGGCGCTCAGGAGTCCGCGAACCTGCCCGTGCCCCGGGGCGCGACGCGGTCAATGGTCGAGTTGGGCGATCGCGTCTATCACGGTCAGGTCGCGGCCGCGACCTGTGCCGGCTGCCACGGCAACGAGGGGCAGGGCACGCCGCTCGGCCCTGATCTGAGATCCGGCAAATGGGTGTGGAGCAACGGCAGCCTCTCCGGCATCGAGAGGACGATCCGCGATGGCGTATTGAAGCCGAAGAACTATCGCAGCCCGATGCCGCCTATGGGCGGCGCCCAGCTCACGAGGCAGCAGTTGAGGGCCGTGGCGACCTACGTCTGGGCCTTGAGTCACCGTGCGGGCCAGTGAGCCGAGGCGGTGAAGTCGCGAGCGGCTTGCCTCGCTCGCGCGAGCGGCGCGGGCCCGCAGGGTGCGACCGCCTTACGCGCGCCGCGCTTCCCGCGCGGGAAGCGGAGATGCGGAATTCGCTCATGGGCGTACGACCGCTACGAGGCGCAGGACCGTGCGGCGCGCCGACCGCGGCCGCGGGCGAGGCAAAGCACGACGACCGGCGCGGAGCGATCCCCATTCCGCCTTCCGGGCGCGCCCGTTGCTATCGGGTCCATATCGATCATTCGATCGGTGTGCGCGGAGTGGGTCATGTCTACGGCTTCACGGTGTTTGAGCGCGGCGGCGCTCTCGGCAGCGGCGATGTACTGGTTCGACCCGGTGAGCGGCCGCCGGCGCCGCGCGCGCCTCCGCGACCGGCTTGTGAGCTGGGTGCGCGATATGCGGCACACGTTCGATGTAGGTAGGCGTGATCTGACGCACCGCATGCGCGGTCTCGCAGCGGAGGCGCGCCACTTGTTCGACGATGGGGAGGTGAACGACGCGGTGCTCGTAGAGCGCGTGCGCGCCTGTCTCGGACGGGCGGTCTCGCATCCCGGCGCGATCGACGTGGAGGCCGCGGCGGGCCGCATCGCTCTGACGGGCGACGTACTGGCGCACGAGTATTCGCAGCTCATGGATTGCGTGCGCGCGGTCCGCGGCGTGAAGGGGATCGACGATCAGCTCGGCGTGCACGCGGATGCGAGAGGCGTTTCCGCGCTGCAGGGCGGGCGTCCGCGCTCGCCGGGGCGCGTCGATCTGATGCAGGAGAGCTGGTCTCCGGCCACGCGGTTCACCATCACCTGTGCCGGCGCCGCGTTGGCGGTCGCGGGATCGAGGCGAGGAGGCGCGCTCGGCGCGCTCGCGGCCGTCGTGGGCGGGCTCGGCATCGTGCGCTCGACGAGCAACGTTCCGCTGCGTCGGCTGGTCGGCGTGTCGGGCCGGCGCGCGATCGACGTGCGCAAGACGATTCACATCAACGCGCCGGTCGAACGGGTATTTGGGGCGCTGTCGCGGTTCGAGGACTATCCGAGCTTCATGCACAACGTGCGCAGCGTCCGCACGCACTCGGACGGCCGCTCTCACTGGAGCGCCGTCGGGCCGGGGAGGCTCACGGTGAGCTGGGATGCCGAGACGAGCGCGCTCGAGCCCAACCGGCTCATCGCATGGCGCACGATGCGCAACTCGCCGATCCAACACGCGGGAATCATGCGGTTCGAGCCGATGAACGGCGGCACGCGGCTCGACATCCGCATGAGCTACAATCCGCCGGGAGGTGCGCTCGGGCACGCAGCCGCGGTCCTCTTCGGCGCCGATCCGAAGCGGCAGCTCGATGAGGCCATGATCCGCGTCAAGTCGTTCCTCGAGACCGGCAAGCCGCCGCGGGATGCGGCGCGACACGCCGCGTCGGGGACACCGGGCATGACGGAGCCGCCGACACTCGCGCCGGCAGCTGCGGATGAGGCGCAGCCTACGCATTGAGGCTCGACCGCGCATTGTTGAGGCAGCGGCTGTGCGTCGAGGGGATCGGCTGCGCGTTGAGGCTTCGGTCGTGCATCGTTGAGGCCTCGAGCGCGCGTCGAAGCCGCAGCCCGGGCGTTGGGCCGTGCATTGAGGCCGCAGCCGGCGCATCGAGGCCGGGCCGCGGAGGGAGTGATGCTGTATGAATGCCGATTCGGCCCCGACCGCCGGGGTGGTTCACGAGCGCCTTGCCGCCTGGCCCACTTCGACCCGGCGCGTCGCCGAGCAATTGATCAACAAATATGGGCCGCCGCACGAGGTCACCGAAGATACGCTCACGTGGCGCGGCAACGGGCCGTGGAAGCGGACGGTGCTGCATCGCACCGGTGTGAAGCACAACTTCCCGCTCCCTCACGAGGACATCCTCGAGCAGACGATCAACTATCGCGTGCCGGTCGGCAAAGTCGGGGATCTCATCGCCTATGACGGCAGCCTCGTGGTCGATCACACGCGCGGGGAGCTGACGGCGCACTGCGACAGCGAGGCGCAGAACACTCTCATGCTCAACCTCGCGAACGACATCGTGACCGGTCAGCGGACCGTCGATGAGGCGCTGGGGTATCACGCTCAGGTCGTGCGGGGCATGCAGACGCACGTGCCCGAGTCCTATCCGCTCGCGCTCAAATTCAAACCCCAATCGAGCGCGCAGACGGCCGATCCGGGCAAGGAAGCCGAGCTGCTCCAGCATCTCGAATCCGGCGCCTGAAGCGCCGGACCGACCTCCCAGAGCCCCAACCACCCTCCCAGAGTCCCGACCGCCGCCCAGAGCCCCGGAGGATGCTCCTGTGCACCGAAGGCCGCCTGCCGCGTTCCTTTCCCCAAGCGCCGGCGATCCGGCGATGCTCGACTGCTCGATGAGGTCCGCATGATCAAGATGCCCGCTTCCGCCCGCAGCCTGCTCGCTGCCTTCGCTCTCTCGCTCGCCGTGAGCGCATGCGTGGTGGGTCCCCCGCCGCGCGGCTACTACGTCGCAGGCGTCGTGACGGTCGCGCCGCCGCCACCGCAGGTCGAGTACTTCGGTCCCCCGCCGTATCCCGGCTGGTTCTGGATCGCGGGATACTGGCGCTGGACGGGCGACCGCTACGTATGGGTGCGGGGCCATTGGCAGGCTCCGCGTGCCGGATATCGCTGGGTGCCGCACCGCTGGGTGCGCGGCCCGAACGGCTGGCGCTTCGAGGAGGGACACTGGGAACGCCGCTGAGGCCTCCCGAACTTTTCGTGCGTTCGCGAGTTTCCTGCACGGAGACGGCGGTCGAGGCCGTTGTTTTGCGTGCGGTGAACGATGCTCCGTGGATTGCGGGCTACAGGATGGCTGGCGTGCCTCGCGCTTGCGGCGTGCGGCAGCGGCGGCATGAACATGAGCCAGAATCCGGCGCCGCCGCCCCCCCAGCGCGGGCAGCTGCTGGCCGATCCCCCCGCCGAGGTCGGGTCGTACGGGGTGTCCGACATCCTGAGTCTCCTCGGGGTGAGCACGCTCGGGAAGGAACTGCTGCAGCTCACGTATTCGCCGACCTGCACGGTGAACGTTTATCTACTCGAGTACGAGAGCGTGGGCGCGCAAGGGGAGCCCACGACGGCCTCTGGCGCTCTGATGGTGCCGAGCGGCTCCGACCCCTCCTGCAGCGGTCCGCGCCCGATCGTGCTCTATGCGCACGGCACTTCGGCGGATCGCAGCTACAACATCGCGAACATCGGCGCCTCCGGCAATGACGAAGGGCTGATCCTCGCCGCGGTGTTCGCCGCGAAGGGCTACATCGTCGTCGCGCCGAACTACGCCGGCTACGACACATCCACGCTCGGCTATCACCCCTATCTCGACGCCGATCAGCAATCGAAGGACATGATCGACGCGCTGACCGCGGCACGCGGCGCGCTGCCGGTGTCGTCGTCCGGCGTATCCGACGATCACAAGCTCTTCATCACGGGCTACTCGCAGGGCGGATACGTGGCGATGGCGACGCACCGCGCGATGCAGGCCGCCGGCATGGCCGTCACCGCCTCGGGACCGATGTCGGGACCGTATGCCCTTGCGGCGTTCGGCGATGCCGTCTTCATGGGCGATGTGAACCTGGGCGCGGTCATCAACTTTGTGCTGATCGCGGAGAGCTACCAGCACGCCTACGGCAACATCTACTCGGCTCCGACCGACGTGTTCGCGCCGCGGTACGCTTCCGGCATCGAATCGCTGCTGCCGACCACGATGCCGGTGAGCACGCTCTACGCGGACGGGAATCTGCCGCAGAATGCCTTGTTCAGCAGCACGCCGCCCGCGCCGCAGTATGCGTCGATGACGCCCTCGACGACGCCGGCGAGCCTCGCACCGGCATTCGCGCTCGGCTTCGGCTCGAGCTTTCTCGTGACGAATGCCTATCGTCTGGCCTACTTGCAGGATACCGCCGCGAACCCGGACGGCGGCTTCCCGACAACGACGACGGGAGTGCCCGCCGCCTCCCCCGCGAACACACTGCGGCAAGCCTTCAAGACCAACGATTTGCGCAACTGGTCGCCGACTTCGCCGGTGCTGCTCTGCGCGGGCAACGGCGATCCGACGGTGTTCTATCTCAACACGCAGCTCATGCAGGGGTATTGGGCCGCCCATCCGCCGGCCGCTGCGGTTACCGTCCTCGACGTCGATTCAGCGCCGGGGACGAACGATCCCTATGCGACGCTCAAACAAGCCTTCGCGGCGGCGAAGGCCGCGGTTGAGCTCGCGAGCGGCCCGATGGGGATGCTAGATGCCTATCACGCCACGCTCGTGCCGCCGTTTTGTTTGAGCGCGGTGAAGTCGTTCTTCGATTCGTATTGAGCCGCGAGCCGCGAAAGGCGCGGGCGCGCCGCGCGTGATTCGGGCACGCCTTTCGCGAGACATCGAGAGCCGCGGACTGCCTCACAGTTTCCGCGGCGCGCGAGGATTAAGTTCAGCGCTCCACCGCTCGTTGCGCACCTGCGCTTTCGGAGGGAGCATGACCGCGACGCCCATTGAAATCTGCCCCTTGTGTGCGATGTGTCCGCGGCTCGCAGGCCGTTGGCGCCTGCAGGTCCGCTGCGGCTGCGGCGCTCGCGGGCCGCGCATGAAGTCGCTCGACGAGGCGATTGCGCGTTGGAACTCGGTCGTGGGCTTCGTGCGGGAGCTCGCCGCGCGGGGTATTGCGGTCCCCGACGCGCTCGAGCAGTGCGGGCTCGAGCCCTATCAAAGCTGCTGAACGATGCCGGCGCGCACACGCCTCTGCCGGAGCATCGCGGCTGCGGAGAGGGCGGCTTCCGAGCGGCGCGCGGCGCTCAGCGATGCTCGCGTTTGCTGTCGCGCAGCGCGTCCATTATGCCGCCCGCCATGTTTTGCACTTTCCCGCGCAGCTCCTCGCTCTGCCCCTCGCGCTTCAGCTTCTCGTCGCCGGTCAGCTTGCCGGCGGCTTTCTTCAGCTGGCCGGTCTTTGTCTTCGCGGCGCCTTTGATGCGGTCTCGGTCCACCATGTCCGTCTCCTCGGGAGTGGTCCACAGAGAATTAACGGCCGCTCGGCGGCGCCGTTCCCTGCCGAGCCGGAGTGTGCTGCGCCGGGATCGTCCAACGGCATCGTTCAACGGAGCCCGAGCGCGTCCCGAAGCTCCTTGCGCGCGGCGGCTTCTTCCCGCTCGAACGCCGGGCAGGTGAAGAGCAGCGCGGCGAGCGCTGTCCCCGCGAGCTTCCCGGCCTCGACATCGCTCGGGTAATGAACGCCCGCGACATTGCGGTTGTGCGCATACTCGTCGGCGCGCGCGAGCAGCTGAGCGCGGCGCTCCGGTACCATGTCGGCGAGCACGAGGGCTGTCGTGTACGCCCAGAGCGAATGGCCGCTCGGATAGGAGCCCGAAGCAGGACGCTCGGTGACCGGCGCGAGGCGCGGTTCCACCGTGAACGGCCGAGGACGGGCGAAGGCGCGCTTGGCCGGGAGGAGCACGGCGGTCTCATCGACGGAGAGATGCCGGAACAGCGCGACCGTTCGCGGCAGCCGCGCCGGATCGAGCCCCGAGACCCCGAGCGCGTCCGCGAAGCGGAGAAAAGTGCGCGCCACGTCCCGTCGCGCGAGGTCGGCCTCGCTCGACGTGCGCTCGGCCTGGATGCGCAGCAGCTCGTCGAGCTCGGCGCGTTCGCGCGGCGAGCCGGCGCTCGGCGGCGGGGGCAGGATGCGGCGCAGGTCGAGCGTCGCCGAATCGACGCAATGCGCGGTATCGGCGGGGGCGGTCCGTCCCACTGCCGGCGCGGCGGCCGCGGCGATCAACCCTGCGAGCGCAAGCAGCAGGCGCGGCAGACCGCCTGCGAGTCTCATCGTCGTCATCGAACCGGCTCCCGGAGCGCGGGATCGCGCGGGGAGCATGCTAGCGGATCGTCAGGGTCGAGCGCGCGTTGAGCCTTCGGGCACGCGTGTTGGCCCCGTGCCACGCATTGGACCCCGTGCCTGCGTCGAGTCCTTGCCGGCGCATTGAGCCACCCGCCCGGTAGAGGCGACGCGGCTCGGGCAATCGGAGCTCAGGCAATCGGGTTGGACAGCGGTGACGTTCGCATAGGTTTCCTCGCCCTGCGAGGTATGCGTGACCATGAGCTGGCACGCCGTGCCGAGGACTTTGAAGAGATCGAAGCCCCTTAGCTCCTCGCGCGTGAAGGGCCGCCCGCGCCAGTTCTCGAGGTCGCGCCGCAGCTCCTCGAACCAGTGAGGCTCGTCTCCGCGGGGCGCGCCCAAGTCCGGTTCCTCCATCGCCGGATCGTCGATCCCGCCCATGGGGCTTCCCTGTCCACGCGGCGCCCCGTCAGGCCGCAAGGGCTTCGATCCAGTGCAGGGCGGGGCTCACCTGCGAGAATGGCAGCGATTCGATGTCGGGAATTCCGAATCGCTCGAGCAGCTCGCTCTCGGCGATGCCGGCGCGCTCCAGGCGCACGCGGATGAGCTTGACCTGACGCTCGGTCGCCGGACGTTCGCGGCGGGATGCAGCGACCTCGCGCGGGTCTGCATTGTGAGCATCGGGCCTGCGGGCCTCGTCTTGCTTGTGCGCCTCACGCCCGTGCGCTTCGTCATGGCCGGTCTCGGGCCGTCGCGGAGCATCGGCTCGGCGCGAGCCTTCAGAGCGGCGCCCCGATGACGAACGGGCCGCCGCAGCATCATGGGGAGCAAGCGCTTCGGGATCGCCGTCGAGCGCGCCGTGAGGCATGTCCTCGAGGTCCTGAGTGAATATCTCCGAGAGTCCTGCCATGCGCAGTGTCGCGTCGATCATGGCGGATTTCACGGCCATCTTGAGGGCCTTGTTGAGGTCGCCGTGATCCTGCTCGACCGAGCGCGCACCGACGCCGTCGGCGACGATCTGCCCGTCGGCGCTCGCGAGGTGGCAGCGAAGGACGATCTGTTCCGGGCGGCGGCCCTCGAGCGCAGCCTGCTCGTAGTCCTTGAGAGTCGGGAAGGTAGCTGTCACGCCGAGCATCCCGCAGATCTTCTCGGCGCCGGGCTTGCGCAGGCTCGGCTTCGAGTACCCACCGCGGCGCAGCGGCACCGCGCCGAAGTCGACGCCGTCAACGAGCGAGGCTCGGATCCACTCGATCAACGCGCGGCGATTCTCGCTGCGTCGGGCCAGCGCTTCGCGGAACTCGGACGGGGTGAGATCGAGAGGGTTGGCTGCTCTGGGCGCAGCCGGAGCCGGGACCGGAGCAGCGGCCGCAGCACCCTGCCGGGCGGGCGGCGGAGCTTCGACGGGAGCGATCTCAGTAGACATCCACGCCTCCTTGTTCGGGTCGCCCCGCAGTCCTAGCGCCGGAGATATGCCTCCAGGTAGCCATTCGACGGGACGGAAGGAGATTTTAAGGCAAAAGCTGATTACGTCAAGCCATTACCTGTAGGAGCGAGGGCCAGCTCAACCTTCCGGTAAGACGGCCGGCGCTACTGCGCCACGGCGCGGCGGTAGGCTTTGCGCATCTCGCGCACAACGCCGCAGACGCGGGCCTGAGGCGTGAGAGGGAGGATCGGATAACGGGGATTGAGCGGCTTCAGATATCGCGTGGGACCGTCGATCACAAGCTCTTTGAACGTCGCGTGGTGGGTGTCATCGACAGTAACGACGACGAAGTCGCCGTTCAGCGCCTCGATCCGAGGCTCGACGAAGATGACGCACCCGTGCGGAAACTCGGGCTCCATCGAATCGCCTTCGACCCGCAGCGAGAAGGCCTGCGCGCTCATCGGTTCGCTCGGCGTGTCCCATTCCACCGGATGGGCTGCGGCTTCCATTTCCCGGAAAAGCCCAGCGCTCACCCACGAGAGGCGCGGCACCCGGCGGATGGGCGCCACGGCGCGCGGAGTCCTGGACAGCTCATCGACCGGGACCGCCTGGCCCGGCTCATCGTGGCCGGGCTCATGGTGGGACGCGGGATGGCCCGGCTCATCGTGGGACGCGGGGGGCCGCTGCACCTCGCCAGGGATCAGGCCATGTGTCGACCCCGCCGGCTCCTCGCCGGCCGGTCCGAGCAGCAGCGAAGGCTCGACGTCGAGCAGCGCGGCGAGCGCCTGAATGCGGTAGCCGCGCGGGGCGGTCTGGCCGCGGATCCACTGCTGAACGGACTGGGGCTCGATCCCGAGCCGGCGCGCGACCTGGCTCTGATCGAAGCCCCGGGCGTCCATCAGCGCCTTGATGCGCCTGCCCAGGGTCAGGTATTCAGGGCGGACGGGCTTCGTTTTCGCCATGCACTGCCACCGTCGAGTGCACGCACCGTCGAGGCGCCGCGCGCCTGCGCGTATCCGCTGTCGATAGCGCTGTATACAGGCGGCGCCTGTACCGCTCCCCGGTCGTGACCGGCTGAAGGCTACCCGTGGAGCTTTTGCCTGTCAACCCGTAGAGGAGCGGGTGCGGGCGACGGAGCTGTAGGCTTCCATCATCAGTCCCGTGCCGCCGCGCGAGACGTGGGCGACGACCGCGGTGCGCCGGTGGAGCTTCGTCACCGCGCCGAGATTAATCGCGAAGGCGAGCTCGACGTGCTGGCCCTTGCGCAGTCCGAGATTGGTCGTTTCGACGAAGACGCCGGTGGCGCTCAAATTGACCGCTTTGCAGAGCTTGCGCCTGCCGCCGGGGACCGTGATGTAGACGGTGGTTCGCGCGCGGTGGCGGGTGTGCAGCCGGCGTTCCAAAGTCGTTGCCTCGTGGTGTTCGTTATGGGCAAGTGACCTGCGTCGCACATTATGCCTACGCTCGGCGGTAATTGCGCCGCCGATTGAACTTAATCTGCCGCGAGAAAGCGCGAGATCTCGCGCCCGAAGCGCTCGAGGTCGATGAGGAACGAATCGTGGCCTTCGAGGCAGTCGAGAGGGGCGAACGTCGTCTCCGAGCCGGCCTTCGCGAATGCGTCCGCGAGCGAGCGCTGCTCGTCGATCGGGAAAAGGAGGTCCGACTCGACGCCGATCACGAGCGCGCGCTCGACTTGCGAGCGAGCGAACACGGCCTCGATCGACTCGCCGTGCTCGGCGAGATCGAAGCGGTCCATCGCCCGCGAGAGATACAGATAGCAGTTCGGATCGAACGCGCGCACAAAGCGCCGCGCATGCGCTTCGAGATAGCTCTGGATCGCGAACTCCGGCCCGAAGGGCTCCTCCGTCCGCAACTCGGCAATTGCGGGTGCGCGGCCGAAGCGCTGCCTCCACTCGGCGGCCGAGCGGTACGTCATCATCCCGAGCTTGCGCGCAATGCGCATGCCGGTCGCGGGCGGCCGCTCGTCCGTGTAGCTGCCGCCGCGCCAGTCCGGGTCGCGCAGGATCGCCTCGCGCTGAATGGAGCGCAGCGCAATCGCGAACGGCGATGCCGCGGCCGTTCCCGAAATGCTGACGACGCCGCTCGCGGCGCCGGGGAACTGCGCGAGATAGGCGAGCACGACCATGCCTCCGAGCGAGGGTCCGATGATCGTGTGCGCGCGCTCGATCCCGAGCGACCTTAGCGTCTCATAGCCGGCGCGTGCGATGTCCTCGACGGAGAGGTCGGGGAAGGTGACGCGGTAAGGCGCACCGGTCGCAGGGTCGAGGGAGGCGGGCCCGGTCGAGCCGAAGCAGCTGCCGAGCGAGTTGACGCAGATCACGTGGAAGCGCCGCGTGTCGATCGCGCGGCCGGCGCCGATCATTCCCTCCCACCAACCATCGCTCGCGTCGGCTGCGGAGGAGGCCGCGTGCGCGGAGGGCGAGAGTCCCGTGAACAGGAGGATGGCGTTGTCCCGGCGCGGCGAGAGCTCCCCCCAGGTCTCGTAGGCGATGCGCGCTCCGTGCAGCACGCCGCCCCGCCGCATTGGAAAGGGGTCGGGAAGGGGCGCGTAGCGGCGTGCATCGCCTGCGGATGCGTGCGCAGCCCGGCCGGCGTCAGGGCTCGCGGCGGCCACCGTCGGACACCCAGTTGTTGCAGGTCATGCCAACTCTCTTAAATCCATCGACCCGGGTACGACAAGGAATGCCGGGACATGAGGTGAGGCCCGGCCATTATGATAGCGGCGGGTTGGCGTGATGAGATTGCAAAAGCTGCTCGCGGCCGCCGGGCTCGGCTCGCGCCGGACCGTGGAGCAATGGATCAGCGAAGGGCGCGTAACGATCGGCGGAAGGGTCGCGCGGCTCGGCGACCGCGCGGCACCGGGGGATGACGTGCGCCTCGATGGAGCGCGGGTCCGGCTCGCGCCCGATGCGGCAAGTCCCGCCGCGGCAACCCGGGGCGGCGCGTGCGAGCTTCTGCTGTATCACAAGCCTGTCGGCGAGGTGACGACGCGCCGCGATCCCCAGGGGCGCGCGACCGTCTTCGACCGCCTGCCGCCGCCGCGACAGGGTCGATGGATCGCCGTCGGCCGGCTCGACGTGAACACCTCCGGGCTGCTGCTTTTCACGACGGACGGCGAGCTCGCGCACAGGCTCATGCATCCGTCCTCCGAGGTGGAACGGGAATATCGCGTCCGTATCCGCGGGACGCCCGGCCCGGCGACGCTGCGGAATCTCGTCCGCGGCGTGCAGCTCGAAGATGGGCCGGCGCGCTTCGATCGAGTTATGCCGGAACGAGCTGCAGGCGCCCGTGCGGCAAGCGCCCGTGCTGCAGGCGCCCGTGCGGCAAGCGCCCGTGCCATAGGGCCCAGCGCGGTCCGTGCTTCAAGGGCTCGCGGCGAAGAGGCCCATAGCGGCGGAGAAGTCCGCGGCGGAGAGGCCCGTGGCGCGAGCCATAGCTGGTACAGGGTCACCCTGCGCGAGGGCCGCAATCGCGAGGTGCGGCGCCTGTGGGCGGCTGTCGGCTTCGAGGTGAGCCGGCTCGTCCGCGTGCGCTACGGCTCGGTCCAGCTGCCCGAGAGCCTGCGGCCGGGGGCTTGGCGCTTCGGGACCCCTGCCGAGATCGAGCATCTTGCCGGAACGCTCGTTGCGACTCTCCGTCGAAGGGGAAGGGCTTCCGCTCGCCGTGAAGCGCCGTGAGATCGAGGGAACTGCCATGCAAGTGCTCGTGAGCTCGGACCACAGCATCACTGTCAGCGAGGATCTTGCCGCGCGGATCACACGGGCCGTGACGGACGGTCTCGATCGATTCGCGCCGCGGATCACGCGCGTCAACGTCCATCTGAGCGATGTGAGCAGCCGCAACCTCGGCATGGCGGACAAGCACTGTGTGCTCGAAGCGCGGGTTGGCGGCCTCAAGCCGATCGCGGTCCACGACGATGCGGGCGACGTTGCTGCGGTGGTCGATGGCGCCGTAGACAAGCTCTGGAGGGCGCCCGAGCGAGAGCTCGGGCGGCTCGATGAGCTGCCGGGCCGCACGTCGGCCGAGTGTGAGATCGCGACGACGCGGGAGTTGGAGGACCTGGAACGCGCGAGCGCCCTTGGAATGAGGGCCGCCGGAGCGTCGAGGGGCCGTCGCCGGAGCGTTAAGGGGCATCGCTGGGGCAGTGGAGCGGCGCCGCCGGAGCAATTTCCGCGCCAGGCGCATTGACACCCCTGCCGGTCGAAATCAAAATACGCGGCTCGTTTTCGCGGGAGGGGTACCCAAGCGGTCAACGGGAGCAGACTGTAAATCTGCCGGCTCACGCCTTCGTAGGTTCGAATCCTACCCCCTCCACCAGCGGGGCCGGACGGACGAGCCTCGGGCGCCCGGGCGGTGCAGCCGCTCCCACGAGGCAGGCGGAGCCGGGTGGACGGCATCAGCGGGTGTAGTTCAATGGTAGAACCTCAGCCTTCCAAGCTGATGACGTGGGTTCGATTCCCATCACCCGCTCCATGCTGCACCGCGGATTCCGCCCACGTAGCTCAGTCGGTAGAGCACGTCCTTGGTAAGGACGAGGTCACCGGTTCAATCCCGGTCGTGGGCTCCAGCGCCCGCGTGTCGCGCGGGAACGGACGAGAGGATCGAGTTTTTCCGGCGCGCGGCGCCGTTGGATGATCCGGCTCGCGTCTTCCGGCGCGCGGCGCCGTTACATGATCCGGGTCGCGTGTGAGTGCGATCCCCGAGAGGAGAGTTGGGCGAAGCCCGTGAGAACAACACCATGAGCAAAGAGAAGTTTGAGCGCAGCAAGCCTCATGTGAACGTGGGGACGATTGGGCACGTCGATCACGGCAAGACCACCTTGACGGCGGCGCTGACGAAGGTGATGGCCGAGACCTACGGGGGCCAGTTCATGGCCTACGACCAGATCGACAAGGCCCCCGAGGAGAAGGCGCGCGGGATTACGATCTCCACGGCGCACGTGGAGTACCAGAGCGCCAAGCGCCACTATGCGCACGTGGACTGCCCTGGGCACGCCGACTATGTGAAGAACATGATCACCGGGGCGGCGCAGATGGATGGGGCGATACTGGTGGTATCCGCTGCCGATGGGCCGATGCCCCAGACGCGCGAGCACATACTGCTTGCTCGCCAGGTGGGGGTGCCCTACATCGTGGTGTACATGAACAAGGCCGACATGGTCGATGATGCGGAGCTGTTGCAGCTGGTGGAGATGGAGGTGCGGGACCTCTTGACGCAGTACCAGTTCCCCGGGGACAAGACCCCGATTGTGATCGGCTCTGCCTTGAAGGCGCTCGAGGGGGAGAACACCGATGTGGGGGTGAAGTCGGTGCTGAAGCTGGTGGAGGAGATGGACCGGTACATTCCGGTGCCCAAGCGCGAGGTGGACAAGCCCTTTCTGATGCCGGTGGAGGATGTGTTCTCGATCAGCGGGCGCGGGACGGTGGTCACCGGGCGCATCGAGCGGGGGGTGATCCGGGTCAATGATGAGGTGGAGATCATTGGCCTGAGGCCGACGGCGAAGACGGTGTGCACGGGGGTGGAGATGTTCCGCAAGCTCCTCGATGAGGGGCAGGCGGGGGATAATGTGGGGGTGCTGCTGCGGGGCACGAAGCGCGAGGAGGTCGAGCGCGGGCAGGTGCTGGCGAAGCCGGGCTCGATCACTCCGCACACGCACTTTGAGTGCGAGGTGTACGTGCTGACCAAGGAGGAGGGGGGGCGGCACACGCCGTTTTTCAAGGGCTACCGGCCGCAGTTTTACTTTCGCACCACCGATGTGACCGGGACGATCGAGCTTCCGGCTGGCACGGAGATGGTGATGCCGGGGGACAACATCAAGATGACGGTGGAGCTCATCAGTCCGATTGCGATGGAGGAGGGGCTGCGCTTTGCGATCCGCGAGGGCGGCAAGACCGTCGGGGCGGGCGTGGTCTCAAAAGTGCTGAAGTAAGGGAGCCACCGTGGCGAATCAGAACATCCGCATCCGCCTGAAGGCGTTCGATCACCGGCTCATCGACAGCTCGGCGCGGGAGATCGTCGAGACGGCGAAGCGCACAGGGGCCACGGTCAAGGGCCCGGTGCCGTTGCCGACGAAGATGGAGCGCTTCACGCTCCTCGTCTCTCCGCACGCGGACAAGGACGCGCGCGACCAATATGAGCTGCGCACGCACAAGCGGCTGATGGATATCCTGAACCCGACGGACAAGACGGTGGATGCTCTGATGAAGCTCGAGCTGCCGGCCGGCGTGGACGTGCAGATCAAGCTCAATTGAGCGCGCGGCCGGGGATGACGTCGCGCTGCATCATCCCCGGCCAGACCGCGTAAATCCGTCGCATGTGTCCTTCCCTGGACGCGCTTCCGGGCCCCGGGCGTCCTGCCCGTGCGCTCGCGGCTCCGGCGCGGCTCGCCCCTGGAGTCTGCGGTCTCGCCTCCCGTGGCTCGAACGCTCTGGCCAGGGATGATGTAGCACGAGGCCCTTCTCGGGCCAGGCCCCTCACGGGCTTGTACACGATGTAGCCGCCTCGTATACTGCGCGGCCTTTCGCCGGCGGCCTCCCTGGCAGGTCGCTTGGCGGTGATTCCCGCCGCTGCGGCGTCGCCGCGCGGCGGCAAGTCGGGCGAGGTTGGGGCGAGCGTCCCAAGACCACTCGAGCCACCCGCGGCCTGCCTGGGCCGCAGGTCCTCCCGTCGTCTACGCCACCCCGCCCCCGAAGGCTCGAGCCTCGGCGGCTCATTGGATCGGGATCAATCACAACCATGTCTGTAGGTCTGGTCGGCCGCAAGTGCGGCATGACGCGAGTGTTCACGGAGGCGGGCGAGACCGTGCCCTGCACGGTCGTCGAGGTGCTCACGAACCGCGTCACACAGCTCAAGTCCGTCGAGTCGGACGGCTATCGGGCCGTGCAGGTCACCTGGGGCTCACGCCGCCCGCAGCTCCTGACGAAGGCTCTGGCGGGCCACTACGCGAAGGCGAGCGTCGCCCCCGGCCGCGGCCTCATCGAGTTCCGCTTGCGGGACGGCGCGAACGCCGATCTCAAGCCCGGCGCGCAGCTCAAGGCGGACCTGTTCAAGCCCGGCGACTTGGTCGATGTGACCGGCACGACGCTCGGCAAGGGCTTCGCCGGCACGATGAAGCGTCACAACTTCGCGGGCGGCTACGCTTCGCATGGCGCTTCCGTGTCGCATCGCGCGCCCGGCTCGATCGGCCAGCGCCAGACGCCGGGCCGCGTGTTCAAGGGCAAGCGCATGTCGGGCCATATGGGCGTCGTGCGGCGCACGACGGAGAACCTGCGCGTCATCGAGGTCGATCTTGAGCGCAACCTGCTACTCATCCGCGGCGCCGTACCGGGCGCGGAGGGCGGGCAGATCGTCATCCGCCCTTCGCTGAAGGCGGCGCGCCGCGCGGCGCGGAAGACGATCACGCCCTCGAAGGGCGCGCCGGCGTCGGCCAAGGCCGGCGCGGCCGCGAAGCCCGCCGCGGCTCCGGCGGCGAAGGCGAAGAAGTGAGCATGGCAACTCTGAAGATGGTCAACGGAGGCGGCGGCCTCGAAGTCTCGGACGCGGCATTCGGCTTCAAGCCGAACGAAGCGCTCGTGCACCAGGTCGTCACCGCGTACCGCGCGGCAGCGCGCTCGGGCACGAAGGCGCAGAAGTCCCGTGCCGATGTGAGCGGCGGCGGCAAGAAGCCGTGGTCGCAGAAGGGCACCGGCCGCGCGCGCGCCGGATCGATCCGCAGCCCCATCTGGGTGGGCGGCGGCAAGGCGTTCGCGGCCCGCCCGCGCGACTTCAAACAGAAGGTGAACCGGAAGATGTACCGGGGCGCGATCCGCTCGGTGCTCTCCGATCTCGCCAGCACGGAGCGGCTGCTCGTCGCGCCGGAGATCAGCCTCGAGGCGCCGAAGACGAAGCTCCTCGTCAAGCAGCTCGAGTCGTGGTCGCTCGACGATGTGCTGATCGTCGTCGAGGCCGCGGACCCGAAACTCGCCCTCGCCGCGCGCAACCTGCCGCGCGTCGAAGTGATCGAGGCGGGCGCGCTCAATCCCGTGAGCCTGCTTGCTCATGAGAAGGTGCTGATGACCGTGGCGGCCGTGAAGCGGATCGAGGAGCGGTTGCAATGAGGCTCGAGGAGCGCCTGCCGTGAATCGGGAGCAATTGATGACGGTCTTGGTCGCTCCGCACGTGACGGAGAAGTCCTCGCTCGTCATGCAGAACCACAACCAGTACGTGTTCCGTGTGCGCCGCGACGCGACGAAGACGGACATCAAGCGCGCCGTGGAGCTGATGTTCGAGGTGAAGGTCGAGGGCGTGCAGGTCGTCAATGAGCCCGGCAAGACGCGCCGCTTCGGCCGCCGGGTGGGCCGCACGCAGGACTGGAAGAAGGCCTATGTGCGCCTCGCGCACGGGCAGACGATCGACTACGAGGCACGGGCGAAGGCGTAGCGCCGCGACACTCAACATGGCACTCATCAAGCTCAAACCGACCTCTCCCGGCACGCGCGGCGTCGTCAAGATCGACCGCTCGCACCTGCACAAGGGCGAGCCGTATGCGCCGCTCACGGTGGCGAAGCGCAAGACCGGCGGACGCAACCACTTCGGCCGCATCACGACGCGCCACATCGGCGGCGGCTCGCGGCAGAAGTACCGCATCATCGACTTCAAGCGGGACAAGGACGGCATCCCGGGCGTGGTCGAGCGGATCGAGTACGATCCGAACCGCACGGCGCACATCGCGCTCGTGCGCTACGCCGACGGCGAGCGCCGGTACATTCTCGCGACGAAGGGGATGGCGGCCGGGGAGGAAGTCCGCTCCGGCGCCGACGCTCCGATCAAGTCGGGCAATGCGATGCAGCTGCGGCACATTCCCGTCGGCTCGCTGGTCCACAACGTCGAGCTCAAGCCCGGCAAGGGCGGCCAGCTCGCGCGCAGCGCCGGCAGCTCCGCCCAGTACACGGCGCGCGAGGGCGCATACGCCTATCTCAGGATGAAATCGACCGAGATCCGCCGCGTGCACATCGACTGCCGCGCGACGATCGGCGAAGTGAGCAACGACGAGCACAACCTGCGCAGCTACGGCAAGGCGGGCGCCGTCCGCTGGCGCGGCGTGCGGCCGACGGTGCGCGGGCTTGCGATGAACCCGGTCGATCACCCGCACGGCGGCGGCGAGGGCAAATCCGGGCAGGGCAATCCGCATCCCGTGTCGCCGTGGGGCTGGAACACCAAGGGCCTGAAGACGCGCCACAACAAGCGGACGGACCGCATGATCGTTCAGCGCCGCCGGAACAAAGTGAGATAAGAGGTCGGACATGCCGCGCTCTCTTAAGAAGGGACCCTTCGTCGATCTGCACCTCGCGAAGAAGGTGCAGGTTGCCTCCGCCCGCAACGACAGGAAGCCGATCAAGACCTGGTCGCGCCGCTCGATGATCGTGCCCGACATGGTGGGTCTCACGATCGCCGTCCACAACGGCCGGCAGCACATCCCCGTCCTCGTGACGGAGAACATGGTCGGCCACAAGTTGGGCGAGTTCGCCCCGACGCGCACGTTCAAGGCGCACTCGGGCGATAGAAAGGTGGAGGCTGCCACCTGAGGGGCGCGCACATGGCAGAAGTCACCGCAATCCTGCGCTACGCACGCATCTCGCCGCAGAAGTGCCGGCTCGTCGCCGACACGGTCCGCGGCAAGCCGGTCAACCAGGCGCTCAACACGCTGAAATACATGCCCAAGAAGGGCGCGCGGCTTGTCTACAAGACGCTCTGGTCCGCGATCGCGAACGCGCAGGAGAACCAGGGGCTCGACGTGGACGACCTGACGGTCGCGCGCGTCCAGGTGGACGCCGCGCCTGTGTTGAAGCGCTTCGCGGCGCGCGCGAAGGGCCGCGGGACTCGCATCGTCAAGCGCAACAGCCACATCACGGTGGCCGTGAGCGACGGCAAGAAGGATTGAAATCATGGGCCAGAAGGTCAATCCGCTCGGCATACGGCTCGGCATTACGCGCGAGTGGATGTCGAAGTGGTACGCGGGCAAGAAGCAGTTCGCGGCGCACGTGCACACGGACTTCCGCGTGCGCGAGTTCCTGCACGGGCGGCTCGCCGATGCCTCCGTGAGCCGCATCCACATCGAGCGCGCGGCGAAGAAGGTGAACATCACCATCGAGACCGCTCGGCCCGGCATCGTGATCGGCAAGAAGGGCGAGGACATCGAGAAGCTGCGCCAAGAGACGGCGAAACTCCTCGATATGCCCGTCACGGACGTGCGGCTCAACATCTCCGAGATCAGGAAGCCCGAGCTCGACGCGCAGCTCGTCGCGGACAGCATCGCGCAGCAGATCGAGAAGCGCGTGATGTTCCGCCGCGCCATGAAGCGGGCGGTGATGAGCACCATGCGCAGCGGCGCGCTCGGCGTGAAGGTCCGCGTCTCCGGGCGCCTGAACGGCGCCGAGATCGCGCGCACCGAATGGTATCGAGAGGGTCGGATTCCGCTGCACACGTTCCGCGCGGACATCGATTACGGCCTCTCGGAGGCGCGGACGACCTACGGCGTGATCGGCGTGAAGGTGTGGATCTTCAAGGGCGAAGTCTTCGAGAAGGCGGAGCTCGAGGAGGCGGCCGAGGCTCAACCGGCAGGGGCGGGCGCGGAGGGCGCGCCGGCAGGGGTCGCGGCAGCGGCAGCCGCCACGGCGGCTGCGCCGCCGCCGGCGGCCTGAGGCGTTAGGAGGATCAGCCGTCCATGCTCCAGCCCAAACGCACCAAGTACCGCAAGCAGTTCAAGGGCCGCAACCACGGGCTCGCGTTCCGGGGCAGCTCCGTGGCCTTCGGGGAGTTCGGCCTGAAGGCGACGAGCCGCGCGCGCATGACGGCGCGCGAGATCGAGGCCGCGCGGCGCGCCATGGCGCGCTACGTGAAGCGCGGCGGCCAGATCTGGATCCGCGTCTTTCCCGACGTGCCGATCACCAAGAAGCCGCTCGAGGTCCGCATGGGCAGCGGCAAGGGCAATGTGGAGTACTGGGTCGCGCGCGTGCAGCCCGGCAAGGTCCTCTTCGAGATGGAGGGCGTCGACGAGGGCACGGCGCGCGAGGCGTTCCGGCTCGCGGGCTCGAAGCTCTCGGTGTCGACGGCCTTTGTGAAACGGCAGGTGCGGTGATGGAAGCGAAGGAGCTGCGCGGCAAGTCGCGCGAGGAGCTTTCCGACGAGCTCCTGAAGCTGCGCAAGGAGCAGTTTGCGCTGCGCATGCAGCGGGCGACCGGGCTCGCCGTGAAGCCCGACCAGTTCGGCAAAGTGCGCCGCAACATCGCGCGCGTGAAGACGGTGCTGAGAGAGATGAACGCGGCGACGGCTGCGGGCGGAGAGAGCAAATGACCTCGGCCAAAGAGACCAGAATCGAGGAGCGGGCAGGCGCGCGGCCGCAAGCGGGCGCGGGTGCGGCCGGCGGCGCCGGCGCGGCATCGGCGGAAGCGGGTGCAGGCGTGATCGGGGGCGCCGGCGCGGCGGGGGCCAGGGGCCAACGCACACTGACCGGCCGCGTCGTGAGCAACAAAATGCAGAAGACGATCGCCGTCGAGATCGAGCGGCTGGTGAAGCATCCGCGCTACGGCAAGTACATCCGCCGCACGACGAAGCTCCTGGCGCACGATGAGAACAACGAATCCCGCGAGGGCGACACGGTGACGATCGCGCCGTGCCGGCCGCTGTCGCGCCGCAAGTCCTGGCGCCTCGTCGCGGTGGTCGAGCGCGCCTGAGCGCGGCGCGGACGCCGGACCCAAGAGAGAACGTCATGATCCAGCTGCGCACGATGCTCAATGCCGCCGACAACAGCGGCGCCCGCACGCTCATGTGCATCAAGGTGCTGGGCGGTACGCGCCGCCGCTACGCGACCGTGGGCGATGTGATCAAGGTGAGCGTGAAGGATGCGATCCCGCGCGGGAAGGTGAAGAAGGGCGAGGTCTACGACGCGGTCGTCGTGCGCACCCGGCGCGGCGTGCGCCGCCCCGACGGCTCGCTCATCCGCTTCGACGGCAACGCCGCGGTGCTGCTCACCAACAAGCTCGAGCCGATCGGCACGCGCATCTTCGGGCCGGTCACGCGTGAGCTGCGCACCCAGCAGTTCATGAAGATCATTTCGCTCGCGCCGGAGGTGCTATGAAGAAAATCAAAAAAGGCGATACGGTCGTCGTGCTCTCGGGCCGCGACAAGGGCGCGCGCGGCACCGTCATCGAGGTGCTGGACGGCGATCGTGTGATCGTCGAGAACGTGAACCGCGTGAAGCGCCACCAACGCGGCAATCCGCAGACCGCGAAGCCAGGCGGCATCATCGAGAAGGAGATGCCGCTGCCGGTCTCGAAGGTCGCGATCTGGAACCCGACGACCAAGAAGGCGGACCGGGTCGGCTTCAAGCGGCTCTCCGACGGTCGCAAGGTGCGGTGCTTCCGCTCGAATGGAGAGATGCTCGAGGCTTGAGCCTCGGGGACTTAACGTCATGGCGAGACTCCAGGATCAATACCGCGAGAAGATCGTCCCGCAGCTCACGAAGGAGCTCGGGCTCGAGAATCCGATGCAGGTGCCGCGGATCACGAAGATCACGGTCAACATGGGCGTCGGCGAGGCCGTGGCCGACAAGAAGGTGATGGACGCCGCGATGGCGGACCTTACGAAGATCACCGGCCAGAAGCCGCTCGTCTGCAAGTCGCGCAAATCGATCGCCTCCTTCAAGCTGAGGCAGGGGCTGCCGATCGGCTGCAAGGTGACGCTGCGCGGGGCGCGGATGTATGAGTTCCTGGACCGTCTCATCAACATCGCGATCCCGCGCATCCGCGACTTCCGGGGCGTCTCGCCGCGATCGTTCGACGGCCGCGGGAACTACAGCCTCGGGGTGAAGGAGCAGATCATCTTCCCCGAGATCCAGTACGACCAGATCGACCAGCTGCGCGGCATGGACATCACCATCACCACGACGGCGCGCGACGACAAGCAGGGGCGGGCGCTGCTCGAGGCTTTCAACTTCCCGTTCAGGAAGTAGGTAGAGGGCTATGGCGAAGACGAACATGGTCGAGCGCGAGAAGCGTCGCGCGAGGATCGTGAAACGGTATGCGGCGAAGCGGGCGCAGCTGAAGGAGCTGATCCGCGATCCGAAGACGCCGCCGGAGGAGCGCGCGGCCGCGCAGGCGAAGCTGCAATCGCTGCCCCGGGACGCGAGCCCGTCGCGACTGCGCAATCGCTGCCGGATCACCGGCCGCTCGCGCGGGGTGTACCGCAAGTTCGGCCTCGCCCGGCAGAAGATCCGCGAGGTCGCGATGCGCGGGGAGATTCCGGGCCTCACCAAGGCGAGCTGGTAAGGATAAGCCGCATGAGCATGACCGATCCCATTGCCGACCTCCTGACCCGCATCCGCAACGCCCAGGCTGCTCGCAAGGCCGAGGTGAGCATGGCCGCATCGAAGCTGAAGACGGCCATCGTCCGGGTGCTGAAGGAGGAGGGATACGTCGCGGATTTCCGCATCGACGGCGACGGTGCCAAGCGGACGCTCACGATCGGCTTGAAGTATTACGAAGGCCGGCCGGTCATCGATCGGATCGAGCGCGTGAGCCGGCCGGGGCTGCGCATCTACCGGGGCAAGGACGAGCTGCCGAAGGTCCTCGGCGGCATGGGCACCGTCATCGTCTCGACGCCCAAGGGCGTGATGACCGACCGCCAGGCCCGCTCGATCGGCCAGGGCGGCGAAGTGCTGTGCATCGTGGCGTGATCGATCATGAGTAGGGTAGCCAAGGCTTTGATCGACCTGCCGCAGGGCGTCACCGCGACGATCGCCCCGGACAAGGTCACCGTCAAGGGCGCGAAGGGCTCGCTGAGCCTCGATTTGAAGCCCGGCATCAGCGTCGTGCAGGAGGAGAAGAAGCTCGCCGTGAAGTTCGCGCCGGGCGATGGCGCGGCGATGCAGGCCGGTTCGACGCGCGCGCACCTCGCGAACATGGTGCTCGGCGTGACGAAGGGCTACGAGAAGAAGCTCGAGCTGGTCGGAGTCGGCTTCCGCGCGCAGGTGCAGGGCAGGACGCTCAATCTCGCGCTCGGCTTCTCGCACCCCGTGAATTTCCCGATCCCGGAGGGGATCACGATCGAGACGCCGAGCCAGACCGAGATCATCGTGAAGGGCATCGACCGGCAGAAGGTCGGGCAGGTCGCGGCCGAGATCCGCGACGTCCGCCCGCCGGAGCCGTACAAGGGGAAGGGAGTCCGCTACGCCGGCGAGCAGATCACGCTGAAGGAGGGCAAGAAGAAGTGACTGCCTCGATTGACAAGAAGACCCGACGGCTGCGCCGCGCTGCGAAGACGCGCGCCCGCATCCGCGAGATCGGGGTTGCGCGGCTCACGGTGCATCGCACGCCGCGGCACATCTATGCGCAGCTCACCGACGCGACGGGCGCGAAGGTACTTGCCTCCGCATCGACGCTGCAGAAGGCGGTGCGCGAGGGCCTTGCGCATACCGGCAACGTCGAAGCGGCGAAGGCCGTGGGTCGAGCGATCGCCGAGCGCGCGAAGGCGGCGGGCATCACCCGTGTGGCCTTCGATCGGTCCGGTTTCCAGTTCCACGGCCGGGTAAAGGCGCTCGCGGACGCCGCACGCGAGGCCGGGCTCGAGTTTTAGAGGAACGCGAAATGGCAAGAGCGGAAAAAGGGCAGCCGGCGGACGAGCTTCTCGAGAAGCTGGTCGCGGTCAATCGCACGGCGAAGGTCGTGAAGGGCGGCCGCCAGTTCGGCTTCACCGCGCTCACCGTCGTCGGCGACGGCGCGGGTCGGGTGGGCTTCGGTTTCGGGAAGGCGCGGGAAGTCCCGGTCGCCATCTCGAAGGCGATGGCGCAGGCGCGGAAGAACATGATCACCGTCGCGCTGAAGAACGACACGCTGCACTACGCGGTGCAGGGCGAGCACGGCTCGACGCGCGTGCGGATGCAGCCGGCTTCCGACGGCACCGGCGTCATCGCGGGCGGCGGGATGCGCGCGGTGCTGGAATGCGTGGGCGTGCGCAACGTGCTCGCGAAGAGCTATGGATCGCGGAACCCGATCAACGTGGTTCGCGCCACGATCGATGCGCTGTCGAGCGTGCGCTCGCCCGAGGAGATCGCGGCGAAGCGCGGCAAGAGCCTCGAGGAGATCGTGGCGTGAGCGCCGATGCGTCCGGGAATCATCTGCGCGTGACGCTGGTCAAAAGCACTCACGGCCAGCTCGCGCGCATCGCGGCGTCCGTGCGCGGGCTCGGGCTTCGCCGGCGGCACCAGACCGTCACGATCGCAAACACTCCGGAGAACCGCGGGATGATCCAGGCCGCGGCGCATCTGCTGAGGGTGGAGAGAGCTTGAGACCATGCGACTCAACACATTGAAGCCCGCCCCGGGCGCCAAGCGTCCGCGCATGCGAGTCGGCCGCGGCGCCTCGGCCGGCCAGGGCAAGACCTGCGGCCGCGGCGTCAAGGGCCAGCGCGCACGCAAGGGCGGCTACCACAAGGTCGGCTTCGAGGGCGGCCAGATGCCGCTGCAGCGGCGCCTGCCGAAGGTCGGCTTCCGTTCGGCGCTCAAAGCGACGCGCGCCGAAGTGCGCCTGCATGAGCTCGCGCGGGTCGAGGCGCCCGTCATCGATCTCGCGGCGCTCAAGGCCGCCGGCATCGTGCCGGCCGAGACCGAGCGGGCGAAGGTCATTCTGTCCGGGAAGATCGAGAAGGCGGTGACGCTGAAGGGCATCGCGGCGACGAAGGGCGCTCTGGCGGCGATCACCGCCGCCGGGGGACGGGTCGAGTAGTGGCGAACACGACTTTCTCCAATCCGGCGGCTGCGCTCGGCGAGGCGGCTCGCTTCGGCGAGATCCGCAACCGGCTGCTGTTCCTGATCGGCGGCATGATCGTCTACCGCATCGGATCGTTCATTCCGGTGCCGGGCATCAACCCGGCGGCCGTGGCCCGCTTCTTCAACGATCAGTCGGGCACGATCCTCGGTATGGCAAACATGTTCTCGGGCGGGGCGCTGCGGCGCCTGTCCATCTTCGCGATGGGCGTCATGCCGTACATCTCGGCCTCGATCATCATTCAGATGATGTCGATGGTGGTGCCGACGCTGATGGAATACCGCAAGGAAGGCGCTGCCGGCCAGCGTAAGCTCACGGAGATCACGCGCTACAGCACCGTCGTGCTCGCCGCATTCCAGTCGTTCGCGGCGGCGGTCGCGCTGCAAAGCAACGGCATGGTGCTCGTCGGCGGCTGGCAGTGGCTCTCGGTCGCGACCGTCACGATGACGACCGGGACGCTGTTCCTCATGTGGCTCGGCGAGCAGATCACCGAGCGCGGCGTCGGCAACGGGATCTCGATGCTGATCCTCGCCGGCATCGTGGCGGGGCTGCCCGGCGCGGTCGGCAACACGGCCGAATCGGTGAGCACCGGCGAAATGTCGGGTCCGTTCGCGCTGCTGCTCATCATCATCGTGATCGGCGTGACGGCGTTCGTGGTGTTCATGGAGCGCGCGCAGCGGCGCATCCCGGTCAACTACGCAAAGCGCCAGGTGGGCCGGCGGCTCTACGCCGGCCAGAGCAGCCACCTGCCGTTCAAGATCAACATGTCGGGCGTGATCCCGCCGATCTTCGCGTCGAGCCTGCTGCTCTTCCCGGCGACGGTCGCGAATTTCGCCGGGAGCAGCACGACGGGGTGGCTGAGCGGAGCGCTCCAGGGCATGGCCGCCTCGCTCAACTACGGCCAGCCGCTGCACCTGGTCGTGTATGCGGTGCTGATCCTGTTCTTCTGCTTTTTCTACACGGCGCTCGTGTTCAATGCTCGGGACACGGCGCAGAACCTGCAGAAGTCGGGCGCCTTCATCCCAGGCATCCGGCCCGGGCAGCAGACGGCCGACTACATCGACAAGGTCCTGACGAGGCTCACGCTGTGGGGAGCGCTGTACGTCGCGGCGGTATGCCTGCTGCCGGAGTTTCTGGTCTCCTCCCAGGGCGTCCCGTTTCAGTTCGGCGGCACCTCGCTCATGATCGTCGTCGTGGTGGTGATGGATTTCATGGCGCAGCTGCAGGCGCACCTGATGTCGCATCAGTATCCGGGCCTGCTCAAGAAGGCGAATCTCCTCAACTACGGCCGCGGCGGCGGGCAGGGAGGTTGACGATGCTCGAATTGGCACTCTTTACGGCGCGCAGCGTCGCCTACATGAACGGGGTCGCGCGCAGCGCGATTCCCGAGAGATTCTGGCCGGAGGCCATATGAAAGTACGTCCATCGGTCAAGAAGATCTGCAAGAACTGCAAGATCGTGCGCCGTCGGCGCGTGATCTACGTCATCTGCTCCGACCAGCGGCACAAGCAAAGACAGGGCTGAGGTTCGAACATGGCGCGTATCGCCGGCATCAACATCCCGATGAACAAGCACGTGTGGGTCGGGCTCACGCACATCTACGGCGTGGGACGCTCCCGTGCGCTCGCCGCCTGCAAGAACGCGGGCGTGCGCCCCGACGCCAGGGTGAAGGACCTGACCGAGGCGGAGGTGAACGCCATCCGCTCGCAGATCGCGAAGTGGGCGGTCGAGGGCGACCTGCGGCGCGAGGTGTCGATGAACATCAAGCGGCTCATGGACCTCGGCACCTACCGCGGCATGCGCCACCGCCGCGGGCTCCCCGTGCGCGGCCAGCGCACGCGCACGAACGCGCGCACGCGCAAAGGTCCGCGCAAGCAGGCCGTGAAGCTCAACGCGCCTCCCGGCAAGGCATAAGGGCGAGGATCATCATGGCGGATCAGAAATCATCCCAGCCGCCGGCGTCGACCGGCGGCGCTGCGGCCAAGAAGCCGAAGAAGGCGCGCAAGAACGTGCTCGATGCGATCGCCCACGTGCATGCGTCGTTCAACAACACGATCATCACCATCACCGACCGCCAGGGCAACACGCTCTCGTGGGCGACGTCGGGCGGGTGCGGCTTCCGCGGCTCGCGCAAGAGCACGCCTTTCGCGGCGCAGGTTGCGGCCGAGAAGGCGGGCACGGCCGCGCAGGAGCACGGGGTCAAGAACGTCGAGGTGCGCGTGGCGGGTCCGGGTCCGGGGCGCGAGTCGGCGGTGCGGGCGCTCAATGCCTGCGGCCTGAAGATCACCAGCATCGCGGACGTGACGCCGATCCCGCACAATGGCTGCCGGCCGCCGAAGAAGCGGCGCGTATGACGAGCGAGGTTTGATTAAAGATGGCACGCTACATCGGCCCGAAGTGCAAGCTCGCTCGGCGCGAGGGCACCGACCTGTTCCTCAAGAGCGGCGTGAAGCCGCTCGAGAACAAGTGCAAGTTCACGGTGCCGCCCGGCGGCATCAAGGGCGAGCGGCGCACGCGGCTCTCCGACTACGGGATGCAGTTGAGGGAGAAGCAGAAACTGCGCCGCATGTACGGGGTGCTCGAGCGCCAATTCGGCAATTACTACATGGAGGCCGCGCGCCGCACCGGGGCGACTGGCGAGAACCTGCTGAAGCTGCTCGAGTGCCGCCTGGACAATGTCGTGTACCGGATGGGCTTTGCGGCGACGCGCGCGGAGGCGCGCCAGTTGGTGAGCCACAAGGCGATCTCCGTCAACGACCAGGTCGTCACGATTCCCTCCTACCAGGTGCGGGCGGGCGATGTGGTCGCGGTGCGCGAGAAGGCGCGCAAGCAGCTGCGCATCCAGAGCGCGCTCAATGTCGCGCAGCAGGTGGGCCTGCCCGAGTGGGTGGAAGTGGACGACAAGCAGCTGCGCGGGGTGTTCAAGACCGTGCCCGCGCGCGACGACATTCTGCCGGACATCAACGAGAATCTGGTCGTCGAACTGTATTCGAAGTGATTGATGCACGACTACCCGTAGCACGGTTCAAGGGAAGCCACCAAGGGCGATCGAGCTGTATTCGAAGTGAGTGATGTATGACGTCCCCTGGCGCGGCTCGACTGGCCGCCAAGGGTGATCGGGCCGCGCCCGGAGTAATCCGCAGCGCTGCGGCGCCAGCTGATGTGATTGATCGAGGCCGGGTCGAGCCCGGTCCCTATTGAGCCGGGCGAGTTCCGGCAAGGTGAGACTGCCATGCAGGGATCCGTTGGAGAGTTCTTGAGGCCCCGCGTCGTCAAGGTGCAGCCGGTCGCGCCGCGGCAGGCGCGCGTCGTCATCGAGCCGTTCGAGCGTGGCTTCGGCCACACGCTGGGTAATGCGCTGCGGCGCGTGCTCCTGTCCTCGATGCCGGGCAGCGCGATCACCGAGGTCGAGATCGATGGCGTCCTGCACGAGTACACCAGCATCGAAGGCGTGCACGAGGATGTCGTGGACATCCTGCTCAACCTGAAGCAGGTCGCGATCCGCATGCACACGCGCGACAGCGCCGAGCTACGGCTCAGCAAGAAGGGGCCCGGTCCCGTGACGGCCGGCGACATCCAGGGCGATCACGACGTCGAGGTCGTCAATCCAGATCTTGTGATAGCGAACCTGACGAAGGCGGGGGAGCTCAGCATGACCCTGCGCGTCGAGCGCGGCCGTGGCTATCGCCCGGCGGCGCAACGCGCGGCATTCGAGGAGCAGACGCGGCCAATCGGCCGGCTGCAGCTCGACGCATCGTTCTCACCAGTGCGCCGGGTCACCTATGCCGTCGAGGCGGCGCGCGTCGAGCAGCGCACGGACCTCGATAAGCTGGTGATCGACATCGAGACGAACGGCACGATCGAGGCGGAGGAGGCGATCCGCCGCGCGGGCGCCATCCTCAAGGATCAGCTCTCCGTCTTCGTCGATCTGCAAGGCGAGGAGGAGGCCGCGACGAAGGTCTCGGAGATGCAGTTCGACCCGATCCTGCTGCGGCCCGTCGATGAGCTCGAGCTCACCGTGCGCAGCGCGAACTGCCTGAAGGCGGAGAACATCCACTACATCGGTGATCTGGTGCAGCGCACGGAGGTGGAGCTGCTGCGCACGCCGAACCTCGGCAAGAAGTCGCTCACCGAGATCAAGGAAGTGCTTCAGAGCCACGGCCTGATGCTCGGCATGCGCCTCGACGGCTGGCCGCCGCCGGGGCTGAAGCACGAAGATCGGGATGTGATGTGATGGACGTGGCCTGCGGCCAATCCCCCTCCCCGATCGCGATGGGCGCGACCGGGGCCATGTAGCGGCGCTGCGCGCCGGAAGACGAAGCTCGGAACTGACACATGCGCCATCAACTCTCAGGACGGCAGCTCTCGCGGAACAGCTCGCACCGCCATGCGCTGCTGCGCAACTTGAGCGTCTCGCTGCTGCGCCACGAGACGATCCGCACCACCGTGCCCAAGGCGAAGGAGCTGCGCCGTGTGGTCGAGCCGCTGATCACGCTGGCGAAGACCGACAGCGCTGCTCGCCGCCGGCTCGCCTTCGCGAGGTTGAGGGACTCCGCAGTCGTCGAGAAGCTGTTCGCGGACCTGGGACCGCGCTTCAAGGCCCGCCCGGGCGGCTACACGCGCATCCTGCACATGGCGCCGCGGCCCGGCGATTCGGCGCCGATGGCGCTCATGCAGCTCGTCGATCGGGGCGGCGAGGCCGGGGCAGCCGAGAAGGGCTGAGGGTCGCGAAAGGCGCAGGGCGAGCGGAAGGCGCAGGGCGAGCGGAAGGCGCAGGGCGAGGAGTCCCCTGCCGCCGCCCTGCCTCGGATTTGCCGCCCCATCGCGGGCGGCGCTATCGTGTGGCGCGAAGGGCGCCGCCGCGGCGCCGACACGGGGGACCACGACATGAGCCTGAGATCCGAGTTCAAAGAATTCGCGGTGAAGGGCAACGCCATCGACCTCGCTGTCGGCGTGGTCATCGGCGCGGCGTTCGGCCGGATCATCTCCTCTCTCGTCGCGGACATCATCATGCCGCCCCTCGGACTTGCCGTGGGACGCATCAACTTCAGCGACCTCGCGCTGCGCATCGGCACGGACCCGGCCGGCAAGCCGGTGCTGTTCCGCTACGGTGCGTTCATCCAGACGATCCTCGATTTCGTCATCGTCGCGCTCGCGCTGTTCGTGCTGCTGAAGGGGATCAATCGCCTGAAGCGGCCGTCGCCGGCGGTGCCGCCCGCTCCGGCCGCCGCGCCCCCGCTCACCAAGACCGAGGAGCTGCTGGTCGACATTCGCGATCTGCTCGCGAAGAAGCCATAGCGATCCGCTCATCTCCCTGAGCGATCCGCTTGTCTTCCTATACGAGGTCGCCGTCTCAGGCGCTCCGGCCGCGGCTCACGCGGCGCGCACCGCGACGAAAGCATCGCGCGTCAGGTTCTCCGCGCCGGCGGCGGTCACGGCGAGGTCGTCCTCGATGCGGATGCCCCCGAACCGGCGCAGCTGCTCGACCCGTGTCCAGTTGATCCGCCCGGCGCGGGAGTCGGCGCGCGCTTCGTCGAGCAGCGACTCGATGAAATAGATGCCGGGCTCCATGGTCACGACGAAGCCCTCCTCGAGCACGCGCGTCAGGCGCAGGTAGGGGTGGCCTGGCGGGCGCGGGATTTCGCCGCCTTCCGGCGAGCGCAGCAGCCCACCGACGTCATGAACCTGAAGCCCAAGCAGGTGGCCGATCCCGTGCGGGAGGAACACGCTCGAGACGCCGGTCGCGACCGCCTCTTCCGCGTCGCAAGTCGTGATGTCCGCCTCATGCAGGAATTCTGCGACCAGGCGGTGGGCCGTCAAGTGCACGTCGCGCCAATCCACCCCAGCGTGCACCCCGGCGCACAGCGCCTGCTGGACGGCATCGAAGCCTTCGATGAGCGCCGCGAAGCCGGCGTCCGCGAACGAGTAGGTTCGGGTGATGTCGCTCGCATAGCCCTCCGATTCGACGCCCGCGTCGATGAGCAGGGAATGCCGGGTGGGCGGAGGCAGCGGATCGAGCCGCTGGTAGTGCAGGGCCGCGCCGTGCTCGTTCAAGGCGACGATGGGGTTGTAGGGCAGCTCCTGCTCGCGCAGTCGTGAGGCGCGCAGGAATTCGAGCTCGATCTCCCGCTCCGAGGCGCCTGCGGCGAAGGCTTGGCTAGCGGCAATGTGCGCTTGCGCCGCGAGCCGGTTCGCCCGGCGCAGGCAGGCGAGCTCATAGGCTGTCTTGAACGCGCGGTCGAATTCCAGCCGGGTGCGAAGACTCGGCGGATTGCAGGCGAGCCCCCAGGCGGCGGCTTCGGGGAAGGGCTCGCCCAGGCAGGCGACGCGCCTCAAGTCGAGGGGGAGAGCCGAGCGCGCCGCAGCGCGGCTCGCGATCGGCTTCACCTCGATCTCTCGCGTCCACCAGGACTCAGGAAGATCCGCGGGCAGGTGCCAGAAATCAACCGGTCGATGGAACAGCAGGACCGGCGAGCGGCCCGGCTCGTAGTAGAGGAAGCAGTCCGGGACGTGCGTGAGCGGCACCCACGCCTTGAACCAGGCGTTCACCCGGAACGGATGGTCCTGGTCATCGCCGAAGATCGGCGCGAGGCCGCCCGAGTAGACGAGGACTGCCGAATACCCGCTCGCCGCAAGTGCGCGATCGAATCGCGCGCGCAGCACCTTGAGATGTGCGGCATGGAGTGCCGGGAAGTCCGGGGTTGCGTCGTCCACGGAGCCCTCGAGCAAACAAGGTAGGCGATTGTAAACGGATAGGAAGGCCTCTGCCCCGGCGGCACGACGCTTGCTGCGGTGCACCATCCGGTGGTCCGATGGGCGGACAGGGCGGTCACCTCCAATGGTGTCGCCGGGGGTCGACAGTTACAGTTGCTTCATCAAGGTTTCAAAAGCCGCGGTGAGCCTATAGAATCCCGCCGCGCGATCAGAAATCGCCGCAAGCCCGTTTGTTTGATTCAGGGTCTCACTCATCGTTGCTCTTTCTTTCGGGGTACCGCTCAATGAACAGCAAACTCGTTCTCGCCGCACTGGCCGCGGCGCTCATGATCGTCGCCTGCTCGAAGCAGGAGGGCACGAGCTCCACGTCTTCGACGGAGACGACCACCTCCTCTTCGGCGCCCGCCGCGGAGCAGCCGGCCGCTCCGGCCGCGACTCCGCCCGCCGAGGGCGGCGCAGCCGCTCCGCCCGCCGGTGCTCCGCCCGCTGGCGGCACGACCACCACATCGTCCTCCACCTCGACGAGCAGCAGTTCGCCGCAGCAGTAAGCTCGGCAGGGGGCTCGATCCGAGCCTCGACGACGACTCGCGAGCAGGGCCCGGACCGGCCTACGAGCCTGTCCGGGCCTTTGTTTTCGCGATGTGCGGCCGATACGGTGGGAGTGGTTGAGTAGAGGGTTGGCCCGTGTCGATCAACGTGCGTGACGCCCGGCTCTCGGAGGCGGACCGCCTCTGGATCGAGGGGGTATACCGCGACTATCTCGACGATCTCGCGCCGCTCAATACGGGGGTCTTCCCGGCGCTCGGCGAGGTCGGACACCGCGAGCCCGATCAGGTCGCGCACTGGTTTGCAGACCCGCAGGCGCATCCGCTCGTCATCGCGGAGGCCGCCGAGCGTGTCGGGTTCGCGCTGGTTGTGCGCAGTTCCGGGGCAGCGGCCAGTACCGGGGCAGCGGCCAGTTCCGGGGCAGGGGCGCCGCGCTACCGCATGGCGGAATTCTTCGTCTCGCGGCCGAGCCGGGGCCGGGGAATAGGGCGAGGCGCCGCACGGCTGATCCTCGATCGGTTCGCCGGCCGATGGGAGATCGTCGAGTACTTGCGCAACCCCGGCGCCGTTCAATTCTGGCGGCGGGTCGTGTCCGGGTATACCCAGGGCCGGTTCGAGGAGCGGGTCGTCAACGGCGAGGTGCGGCAGGTGTTCGAGTCCGCGCGAAGGTCCGGGGCCTGACCTGCCCGGCGGCGCAGGCACCGCATCCCGCGGCAGCGTTCCGCGCGGTGGCATTGCGCAGCTCAGCGAACCAGCGTCCCGGCCCGCCCGGCGCTCGCGCGAGCCAGCCGAGCAGCCGGAGCCGTCCCCGCGCCGGCGCGAGCTTCCACGCAGCATAGAGGGCGCTCGCGAGCACCAACGCTCCGGTCACGATCGCCTGCAAGACGGCCATCCGGCTCACCCCCAGCCGAGCGCGACCGCGGCGTGATAGGTCGCGAACGCGGCGAGATACGCCAGCGCGAAGAGATAGCCCGCCATCGCGAGCGGGTAACGCCAGGAGTTCGTCTCGCGCCGCACGACGGCGAGTGTGGAGAGGCACTGCGGCGCGAACACATACCACGCGAGCAGCGCCAGCCCCGTGGCGAGGCTCCAGCTCTTGGCGATGACCGGCAGCAGAGAGCGGGCCACGTCCTCGCCCGCGGCCGACATGGCATAGACGGTGCCGAGCGCCCCGATCGCCACCTCGCGCGCCGCAAGCCCGGGCACGAGCGCGACCGAGATCTGCCAGTTGAAGCCGATCGGCGCGAGCACCGTGTGGAGCGCGCGGCCCAGCATTCCCGCGAAGCTGTATTCGATCGCGGGCCCCGCAGCCCCGTGCGGTGGAGCCGGGAAGCTCGCGAGGAACCACAAAACGATCATCAGAGAGAGCAGGACCGTTCCGACGCGGGAAATGAAGATGCGCGCGCGCTCGATGAGCCCGAGCGCGAGATTGCGCAGGTTCGGCCACTTGTATTCGGGGAGCTCGAGGAGCAGCGGGTGATCACCGCTCGGCAGGATCACCCGCTTCAGGATGAAGCCCACGGCCATCGCGGAGAGCACGCCGGCGGCATAGAGCGCGAAAAGGACGATGCCCTGGAGGTTGAAGATGCCTACCGACCTCTGCGGGATGAACGCCGCGATGAGGAGCGCGTAGACCGGCAGGCGCGCGGAGCAGGTCATGAGCGGCGCGATCATGATCGTCGCGAGGCGGTCGCGCGCTGAAGGGATGGTCCGCGTCGCCATGATCCCGGGGATCGCGCACGCGAAGCTCGACAAGAGCGGAATGAATGCGCGCCCGGAGAGCCCCACCTTGCCCATGAGGCGGTCGAGCAGGAAGGCCGCGCGCGGCAGATATCCCGAATCCTCGAGCGCGAGAATGAACGCGAACAGGATCAGGATCTGCGGCAGGAACACGAGCACGCTGCCCCCGCCGGCGATCACGCCGTCGACGAGCAGATGGCGCAGCGGCCCCTCGGGGAGCAGCCCGCCGACCGAGGCGCCGAGCGCCGCGACGCCCGATTGAATGAGTTTCATCGGCGCCTGCGCCCAGCTGAAGACGGCCTGGAACATCAGGAACAGCACAGCAGAGAGTAGGAGCGGTCCTGAGACCGGATGCAGCACCACGGCGTCGAGCCGCGTGAGGAGCGCGACGCGGGGCGGAACGCGGTAGTCGATCTCCGCGAGGATGCGGCGCACCTCGCGCTGGGTCGCTTCGAGGTCGGCCGACGTTGCGGGGGCCGGATCGATGCGGCCAATGCGCCGGCCGGCGCCCGCCGCGGCGATGCCCACTTCGCGATCGATCGCCTCGACCAGAGCCCGCTCCCCGCCGGGGCGCACGGCGACGGTCTCCACTACCGGCACGCCGATCGCGGCCGAGAGGCGGCCGGCATCGATTCCATAGCCGCGCTCGCGCGCGATATCGCTCATGTTGAGCGCGACGATCATCGGGCGGCCGAGGCGCTTGAGATCGAGGACGAGCCGGAGATTGAGCCGCAGGTTCGTGGCATCTACGACGCACACGAGCAGATCCGGCGGCGGCTCCGAGGCATGCCGGCCCAGCACCACGTCACGGGTGATCGCCTCATCCAGCGTCGCCGCTTCGAGACTGTAGGCGCCCGGGAGATCGAGCACGCGGTACACGCAGCCCGTGTGCGGCCCGACGAAGCGGCCCTCTTTGCGCTCGACGGTAACGCCGGGATAATTCGCGACTTTCTGGCGGCTGCCGGTGAGGCGGTTGAACAGCGCGGTCTTCCCGCAGTTCGGCACGCCGACGAGGGAGAGAGACGGAGCGGGAGCAGGGGCCGCTTCGAGAGCCGCCGTCCGGAGCCGAGCGGGTGCTACAGCCCGCGCGCCAGTGGCCGCGCCTCGCAGCGCCTCGGCGTCAGCGCCGCCGGCCGGGCCGGTGGCGGCGGAACGCCGCGGATCGGCAGCGGCGCGCAGCGGTTCGGCGTTCATGTCCGCGAGGAGGGAGTCGGCGAGACCCAGACCGATTCAGCCTCGCGGCGGCGCAGCGCGAGCGCCGTCCCGCCGAGGCGGACGACGAAGGGATCGCGGCCCGGCCACGCCTCAGCGATCACTTCGACGCGCTCGCCGCTCACGAAACCCAGCTCGAGCAGCCGCCGTTCGAGCGGCGTCAGGGCGCGGTCTGCCGCGCCGACGGAGAGGACGACGGCCGTGTCGCCGGGGCGCAGCGCACTCAGCGCGAGCGGACCGCGCACGGTCCTAGCCGGCTCGGCCACGTCGCTCAAGCGGACGGCTGCCACGCTGTCCATGATGCCGAGTATGGATGAGAACGGTTCGCATTTGCAATACCGCCGTAATAGCACTGCAATACCGCCGTCACCGACTCGCCGCTCGGTTGCTATCCGCTCGCTTGCCACCCGGTCATCAGGCTACCCGCTCACCGCGCGCTCGGGCGTTCGGGTTCCCAAGATTCGTGACTTCTTCTTTGACCGACCCGCTCACCGCGCCCTCGGGCGTTGGCCGAGCCCCGCCCGAGCCGGCCGTACTGGGCCGGACGGCGCCCGCGGGAACCTTCTCGAGCAGCGGCCGCAAGCACTGGCCAGTATATGACCCTGGGTGGGCGGCGACTTGCTCCGGGGTGCCGCAGGCGACGATCCGGCCCCCTCGATCCCCGCCCTCTGGCCCGAGGTCGATGATCCAGTCCGCCGTCTTGATCACATCGAGATGGTGCTCGATGACCACGATCGTGTTGCCTTCATCGCGTAAACGGTGGAGAACGTGCAGGAGTCGAGCGACATCCTCGAAATGCAGCCCTGTCGTGGGCTCATCGAGAATGTAGAGCGTGCGCCCCGTGGCACGCTTCCCGAGCTCGCGCGAGAGCTTCACGCGCTGGGCCTCGCCGCCTGAGAGCGTCGTCGCGCTCTGCCCGAGCCTGAGATAGGCGAGCCCCACGTCGGAGAGGGTCTGAAGCTTCCCTGCGACGGCGGGGACGCTCTGGAAGAAGCGCAGGGCCTCCTCCACCGTCATCTCGAGCACTTCGTGAACGTTCCGGCCGCGGTAGCGGATCTCGAGCGTCTCGCGGTTGTAGCGCCGGCCCTGGCAGACATCGCACGGAACGTAGAGATCCGGCAGGAAATGCATCTCCACTTTCAACACGCCATCGCCCTGGCACGCCTCGCAGCGGCCGCCCTTCACGTTGAAGCTGAATCGTCCTGCATCGTAGCCGCGCGCGCGGCTCTCCGGCACGGACGCAAAGAGCTCGCGCAGCGGAGCAAACAGGCCTGTGTACGTCGCCGGATTCGAGCGCGGAGTGCGCCCGATCGGATTTTGATCGATGTCGATGACGCGATCGATCAGATCGATGCCGTCGATGCGTTCGCAGGGCGCGCTCTGCCCGGCCACGCCGCCCAGGCGGGCGGCGAGCTGCGCAAAGAGCGTATCGAGAACGAGCGTCGACTTGCCCGAACCGGACACACCTGTCACGCAGGTGAAAAGTCCGACGGGAATGTCGACGGTCACGTTGCGCAGATTGTTGCCGCGCGCGCCGACGATGCGGATCTGCCGCTCGGGGTCGCGCTGCGCGCGGCGCTCGGGCAGCGGGATCGAGCGGCGTCCACTCAAATACTGCCCGGTGAGCGAAGCCGGATTCGCCGTGATTTCGCGTGGGGTGCCCACTGCGACGACGGTGCCGCCGTGCGCGCCCGCGCCGGGGCCGAGATCGACGATGTAGTCGGCCGCGAGCATCGCTTCCTCGTCGTGCTCCACGACGATGACGGTGTTGCCGAGGTCGCGGAGCGAGCGGAGCGTGTCGAGCAGGCGGCGGTTGTCGCGCTGGTGCAGCCCGATCGAGGGCTCATCGAGAATGTACAGAATGCCCGTGAGGCCCGAGCCGATCTGGCTCGCGAGCCGGATGCGCTGCGCCTCGCCCCCGGAGAGCGTGTCGGCGCTGCGGTCGAGCGTCAAATAATCGAGGCCCACGTCTACGAGGAACTGCAGGCGGTCGGCCACATCCTTCACGATCTTCGCGGCGACCTCGCCGCGCCAGCCGGGGAGTTTGAGCCCGCGGAAGAAGGCGAGCGCGCCGCCCACATCGAGCCGCGACACCTCCGGCAGGGTCCGCCCGGCGACGAACACGAAGCGCGCCGCGCGATTCAAACGAGTGCCGGCGCACTCGGGGCAGGGCCGCACGCCGAGATAGCGCGCGAGCTCGTCGCGCACGGCCGGAGACTGCGTCTCGCGATAGCGCCGTTCGAGATTGGGAAGGATGCCCTCGAAGGGCTCGCGGCGGCGCTGGAGCCGGATGGGCTCCGCGCCGCTGCCGTAGAGCACGACCTGCCGGATTTCGGGCGCGAGCTCGTTCCACGGCGTTTCGATGTCGAAGCGATAGTGACGCGCGAGCGCCTGGATCAGCTCGAAGAAATGCGCGTTGCGCCGGTCCCAGCCGCGGATGGCGCCGCTCGCGAGCGAGAGCGTCGGGTGCGTGACGACGCGCGCGGGATCGAAGAACTGCTCGACGCCGAGCCCGCTGCATTGAGGGCACGCGCCCGCGGGATTGTTGAATGAAAAGAGCTTCGGCTCGAGCGGCGGCACGCTGTATCCGCAGACCGGGCAGGCGTGGCGGCTCGAGAAGACGATCTCAGCCGGTCCGCCCGGCGCCCCCTCCGCCGCGCGCGCTCCCGGAGCCGCACCCGCCTGCGGATCGCTGTCGAGGAACGCGATGCGCGCGAGGCCGCCGGAGAGGCGCAGCGCGGTCTCGAAGGATTCCGCGAGTCGGGAGCCCGCGTCGGGCCGCACGCGCAGCCGATCGACGACTGCCTCGATCGTGTGTTTGCGCTTCGGGTCGAGGCGCGGCAGCGCGTCGAGCTCGTGGAACCGGCCGTCGAGCCGGACGCGCACGAAGCCCTGCGAGGCGAGGTCGGCGAGCACCTCGGCATGCTCGCCCTTGCGTTCGCTCACGAGCGGCGCGAGCAGGGCGATCGCCGCGCCTTCCGGCAGCTTCAACGCCTGATCGACCATCTGGCTCACGGTCTGCGCCTCGAGATCGATCCCGTGTTCGGGACAGCGCGGGGTGCCCGCTCTCGCGTAGAGGAGCCGCAGATAGTCGTAGAGCTCCGTCACCGTGCCGACGGTGGAGCGCGGGTTGTGCGAGGCCGCCTTCTGCTCGATCGCGATGGCGGGCGAGAGTCCTTCGATGCGGTCCACGTCCGGCTTGTCCATCATCGAGAGGAACTGGCGGGCGTACGCCGACAGCGATTCGACATAGCGGCGCTGGCCCTCCGCGTAGAGGGTGTCGAACGCGAGCGAGGACTTGCCGGAGCCCGACAGTCCTGTGACGACGATCAGCCGGTCGCGGGGCAGGTCGAGGTCGATGCCCTTCAGGTTGTGCGTTCGCGCCCCGCGGACGCGGATGTACTGCATTCGGGCCTCTCGGTGGGTCGGGCCTGGCGGTCGAGCCGAGCCTCGATCGAGGCCAGGCCTCTCGGTCGAGACAGTTTCTCGGTCGAGGCCGGCCGCTTGGCAGGCCGGCTCGACCGCGAGTGTACGCCGGGCCGCGGCATCCGCTCGAAAATGCGGCAAAACAGCACGAACGCGCTCGAAATACTGGGTCGCGCCGCAGGGTCCGGCCGACTACAATAGCGCTCCATTCGGACGGTTCGGGGGTTTGAGTCATGGCACGCGGAGTCAACAAGGTCATCCTCATCGGCAATCTCGGGCGCGACCCCGAGACGCGCGCCATGCCATCGGGCATGACCGTGTGCAACCTCAACATCGCGACGAGCGAGAGCTGGAAGGACCGCCAGACGGGCGAGCAGCAGGAGCGGACGGAGTGGCATCGCGTCGTCCTGTTCAACCGGCTCGCCGAGGTCGCCGCCGAGTACCTGCACAAGGGCTCGCAGGTCTACATCGAGGGGAGCCTGCGCACGCGCAAGTGGCAGGACAAGCAGGGCGTCGAGCGCTACACGACCGAGATCGTGGCAAACGAGATGCAGATGCTCGGGAGCCGCGGCGCCGGCGCCGGCGGTACGGCGCCAGAGGGCGCTCGAGAGCGCGTCGAGGCGGAGCCGGTCGGGGCGGAGACCGGGGGGGAGCGCGACGAGTTCGATGACGATATCCCGTTCTAGCGTCGTGCGCGCGCCAGCAGCCCCCGGTGCGGCAGCCGGCGCGGAGGACCGCGTGGCAGTCGGCGTAGCAGACCGCGGCCCGGAAGGAGCTGCACGGGAATGCCGGTCGGCAGCCCTGCCGCCTGCCCGATCGCCGGCTCCAGGGGCGGCGCGCGGCCGCTACCACATCAAGACCTTCGGCTGCCAGATGAACGAGTACGACTCCGCCCGGATGGCGGACGTGCTGCGGGAGCGCGCGGATCTCGAGGCGACCGACGATCCCGCCGCCGCGGACGTGCTCATCATGAACACCTGCTCCGTGCGGGAGAAGGCTGAGGAGAAGGTCTTCTCGCTGCTCGGGGAGTGGCGGCGGCTGAAGGCGAAGCGCCCCCACGTGATCATCGGCGTCGGCGGCTGCGTTGCGTCCCAGGAGGCGGGGGGCATCATCGAGCGGGCGCCCTACGTGGACCTCGTGTTCGGTCCGCAGACGCTGCACCGGCTGGGCGATATGATCGCTGAGCTGCGCCGCACGGGCCGCGCCGTGGTCGATGTGAGCTTCCCCGAGATCGAGAAGTTCGACCGGCTGCCGGAGCCGCGGGCGGAAGGCGCGACGGCGTATGTCTCCATCATGGAGGGCTGCAGTAAGTACTGCACCTTCTGCATCGTGCCGTACACGCGCGGCGAGGAGGTGAGCCGTCCCTTTGGCTCCGTGCTCGCCGAGATCCGCCGGCTCGCCGAGCAGGGCGTCAAGGAGGTGACGCTGCTCGGGCAGAACGTGAACGCCTATCGCGGGGCGATGGACGACGGGGTGCCGGCCGATCTCGCGACGCTCATCCACCACGTCGCCGCGGTGCCGGGAATCGAGCGCATCCGCTTCACGACCTCGCATCCGAACGAGCTGGACGACAGCCTCATCGAGGCCTTCGGCAGCGTGCCGAAGCTCGCGGGCCACCTGCACCTTGCCGTGCAGAGCGGCTCGGACCGGGTGCTCGCGCGGATGAAGCGCGGCTATACGGCACTTGAATTCAAGGAGCGGGTCCGCAAACTCAGGGCCGTGCGGCCGCAGCTCAGCATCTCCACCGATCTCATCGTCGGCTTCCCCGGCGAGACGGAACGCGACTTCGCGGCGACGCTTCAGCTGGTTTCGGAGGTGGGCTTCGACCAGTCCTTCAGCTTCATCTACAGCCGCCGTCCGGGGACGCCCGCGGCCTCGCTGCCGGACGATGTACCCTACGAGGTGAAGCAGGCACGCCTCGCCGCGCTGCAGGCGCAGCTCGATGCCCAGGCGCGGGCGATCAGCGAACGGATGGTGGGCTCCGTGCAGCGCGTGCTCGTCGTGCGGCACGCAAAGCGCGACGCGCAGGAGCTCGCGGGCCGGACCGAGAACAATCGCTGGGTGAATTTTCCTGGCCCCGCCGAGCTCGTCAATCGCTATGCTGATGTCACGATCACCGCGGCCCTGCCGCACAGCCTGAGAGGGCGCTTGGCCGTTGCCTGAGCCCGTATCCGCCACACCTTCCGCCACGCCCGCCGCACGCGAGCGCGAGTTCGGCCTCGAGCCGACCGACAACGCGCGTCTCGCCAATCTCTGCGGCCCGCTCGATGAGAACCTGCGGCTCGTCGAATCGCGCCTCGGCGTCGTGGTGCGCCGCCGCGGCGACAGCTTCCGGGTGACCGGCGAGCGCGCGCCGCAGGCGGAGGAGACGCTGCGGGAGCTGTTTCGCGTGGCGAAGGAGGAGGAAGTGACGCCCGAGCGCGTGCACCTCGCGCTCCGCGAGGTCGAAGTGCGCGATGTCGAGGAGCGGGGCGCGGGAGAGCGCGCGCTGGCAGATGCGGTCGGCGGGGCGCCGGTCGCCGATTCCGTGATCCGGGTCCAGCGCGGCGCCATCCGCGCCCGCGGCGTCCATCAGCGCGCCTACCTCGCGCAGATCCGCGTGCGCGATCTCACGTTCGGCATCGGTCCGGCCGGGACGGGGAAAACCTATCTCGCCGTCGCCTGCGCCGTCGAGGCGCTGCAGACCGACCGCGTGCGGCGCATCGTGCTCGTGCGCCCTGCCGTCGAGGCCGGCGAGCGGCTGGGCTTCCTGCCCGGCGACCTCACGCAGAAGGTCGATCCGTATTTGAGGCCGATGTACGACGCGCTGTACGAGATGCTGGGCTTCGACCGCGTCGCTCGCCTCATTGAGCGCAACGTGATCGAGGTCGCGCCGCTCGCCTTCATGCGCGGCCGCTCCCTCAACGATTCGTTCATCATCCTCGATGAGGCGCAGAACACGACGATCGAGCAGATGAAGATGTTCCTGACGCGCATCGGCTTCGGCTCGAAGGCGGTGGTGACGGGCGATCCGACGCAGACGGATCTGCCGGCCGGCCGGATCTCGGGTCTGCGGCACGTCTCTGCCGTGCTGAACGGCATCGAGGGCGTCGCCTTCACGTATTTCGACGCGCGCGACGTCGTGCGCCATCCGCTCGTGCAGCGGATCGTCCAGGCCTATGAGGCCCAGGGCGACACGACATGAGCCCGCGCCGGGAACCGCTGCAATCGCTCCGCGTCGAGCTCACGCGCGCCGGCCGTGTGCGAGCCCCGAGCGCGGGCGCGATCGGCGCGTGGGCGAGCGCCGCGCTCGGACGGCGCGCTCAGGGCCGCGAGCTCGCGGTGCGCATCGTCGGCGCGCGCGAGAGCCGCCGTCTGAATGCCCGCTATCGCGGCCGCGACAAACCGACGAACGTCCTCTCGTTCCCCGTCGATCCGCGACTGCCGCGGCTCGCGCGGCTCGCGGACGATCCTGATGCGCGCCCGCCGCTCGGCGATCTCGTCCTCTGCGCGCCGATCGTTGCGCGGGAGGCGCAGCGGCAGGGCAAGAGCGTGCGCGCGCACTGGGCGCATCTCGTCGTGCACGGCGCGCTGCACCTCGTCGGCTATGACCACGAGCGTCCGCGCGACGCGCGGCGCATGGAGCGGCGCGAGATCGCCGTGCTGAAGCGCCTCGGCTTCGCGAACCCGTACCGGAGCCTTTGATGACCCAAAAGGACGGCAACGCGACCGGGCGGTGGCTCAAGCGGACGCTCAAGTCCTTCTCCGGCGAGCCGCAGGACCGCGAGGATCTGATCGAGCTCATCCGCGCTGCCTGCGAGCGCGGCGTCATCGACGAGGACGCGACGCGCATGCTCGAGGGCGTGCTCGAGGTCTCCGACTTGCAGGTGCGGGACATCATGGTGCCGCGGGCGCAGATGGTGTTCGTGCGGCGCGACGATCCGCCCGGGCGCATCCTGCCGACCGTGATCGAGTCGGGACACTCGCGCTTCCCGGTCATGGACGAGAACCGCGACGACATCGTTGGGATCCTGCTTGCGAAGGATCTGCTGCGCCTCGCGCCGCAGGCGCACGAGGCGGAGGAGGCGCTTGCGGGCGCGGCGCGCGGTGCGGCCGCCGGCGCCTCCCGAAGCATCGCCGGCGGACGCTTCGACATCCGCGAATACATGCGTCCGGCAGTCTTCGTCCCGGAATCGAAGCGCCTCAACGTGCTGCTCCGGGACTTCCGCCGCAGCCGCAATCATATGGCGATCGTCGTGGACGAGTACGGAGGCGTGTCGGGCCTCGTGACGATCGAGGACGTGATCGAGGAGATCGTCGGGGAGATCGAGGACGAGTTCGACATCGAGGACGATCAGAACATCCGTAAGGAGGAGCCGCGGCAGTTCACGGTGCGGGGCGTGACGCGGCTCGAGGAGTTCAACGAGTACTTCGGCACGCGGCTCGAGGGAGAAGGCTTCGATACGATCGCCGGCCTCGTCATGAGCCGTCTCGGCCGCCTGCCGCGGCGTGGGGAGACCCTGGCGATCGATGGCCTGGAGTTCCGCGTGATGAGGGCCGATCGCCGGCGCATCGACACGCTGCGCGTGGTGAGCGCGCACGACGTGGTGCCGCCGAACGAGCGCGCCGCTGGCGGCGCCGGATGAAGCGTGCCGCGGTCGAGAGCTCGATGAGCGCCGCGGGGCGGGGGACGGCGCCCGGCGACGCGACGAACGCCCATGAGGCCAGCAGCGCTGCCGCGACAGAGGCGGTGTACCTGCCGGGCCGCTTGGGGGAGCCCACCGCCGGGAGCGCGCCGGGGCTGTGGACCGTCGTCCGGCTCGGCGCTTCCGCCCGCAGCGTGCTTGCGGCGGCGGCCGGGCTGCTGCTCGCGGCGGCGTTCGCGCCGCTCGACTGGTGGCCGCTCGCCTTTCTCTGCCCTGCAGCGCTCATCGCGCTCTGGCAGGGCGCGACGCCTCGCGCGGCCGCGTGGAGCGGCTTCTGGTTCAACTTCGGGACGTTCGCGGCGGGCACCTACTGGCTCTACATCAGCATCCACCACTTCGGCGGTGCGCCGCTCTGGATCGCTTTCCTCCTCATGGGCGGGCTGGTCGGCATCATGGCGCTCTACGGGGCGCTCCTCGGCTTCGCCGTCGCGCGCTGGCTCCCTCGCTCGGGCGCGCTGCGCTGGATGGCGGGGATTCCGGCTGCGTGGGTGTTCATCGAATGGTGGCGCGGCTGGTTCCTCACCGGCTTCGCCTGGCTGTCGCTCGGCTACACGCAGACCGATACCTGGCTCGGCAGGACGTTCGCGCCGCTCCTCGGCGTGTACGGCCTCACTGCGCTCATCGTCGTCGGGGCCGGCGCGCTCGTGACGCTCCTCTGGGGCAGCCGGCGCGACCGCCTGCTCGCCATCGCCGCGCTCGCCGCGCCCTGGGTCGTCGCTGCGTGCCTTGCAACGTTCGACTGGACGCATTCGGTCGGCAAGCCGGTCGGCGTCGCGATCGTCCAGGGCGCCATTCCGCAGGAGGAGAAGTGGCAGGACGCGAACCGCGACACGACGCTCGCGCTCTATCGCCGGCTCACGGAGAGCGCGCTCGGCACGCCGATCATCGTCTGGCCCGAGGCGGCGCTGCCCGATCTCGCGAACGACTTCACCGACTACCTGCTTGGCCTGTACCGCGACGCGCACCTGCGCGGCTCGTCGCTGCTGATCGGCGCGGTGCGTGCTGACGGCGACGACATCTACTACAACTCGGTGCTGAGCCTCAGCGATGCCGGCATCGGCTGGTACAACAAGCGTCATCTCGTGCCCTTCGCCGAGTTCTTCCCGGTGCCGCGCTTCGTCCGCGCATGGCTGCGGCTCATGAGCCTGCCCTACTCGGACTTCACGCGCGGCGCGCCGGATCAGCCGCCGCTGCGGGCCGGGGGGCTCAATCTCGCGACGACGATCTGCTACGAAGATGCGTACGGCAGCTACGAGTTGCCGGAAATGCCAGAGTCCGACGCGCTCGTCAATGTCACGAACGACGCCTGGTTCGGGCATTCGAGCGCCCGGTATCAGCATTTGCAGATCTCGCGGATGCGCGCGATGGAGAGCGGGCGCTACCTCATCAGGGCCGCGAACGACGGTGTATCGGCCGTGATCGGACCCCACGGAGAGATCGTCGCGGAGGCGCCGGAATACCGGCCGTTCGTGCTGCGGGCCACGATCCGGGCGGAGCGCGGGCTCACCCCGTTCGACCGGTGCGGGAACTGGTTGATTATTTCTCTGGGCACCATCACGCTCGCGCTGGTGCTCGGGTACGGCCGTCCTTCCCGGCAATGGCCGCCTCTCCCGCGCCGCCGGAGGCTGGCCGCATGAGGGTGGATCTCGGCCCGCCGCGGCACGGGTACACCGGATGCTGCGAGATGTGTCATAAATACGGCGTGCCGGGCCGCGGACGCGGCAGGCATTGAGCCAGCATTGACGATAAGGTGAGCCTCGGGCGCGAGTGCGGCGCCCGGGGTCGGATATCCCGGAGAATCTCGGAGTCCCCACATGAGCTGTCAACGGTCGGCCCGCCGGGCCGGAATCCTCCTCTTCGCGAGCATCGCCCTCGCGGCGTGCTCGGGCAGCTCGAGCGCGCAGACCGCGCAATCGGCGGGTCCGGCCGCGACCGCCGCGAGTCCCGCGGCCGCTCCGGAGCGCGATCCGCCGGCGGCGCCGTGCAGCTGCGCGGGCGGCATCGCCCAGCTGCCCGATTTCTCCGGTCTCGTCGAGAAGTACGGACCTGCCGTGGTGAACGTGGAAGTCGTCGAGCACGCGCAGTCGCCCTCGTCGTCCTCGGGCGGCGGCGATGACAACGGTGACAACGGCGACAACGGCGACGACTCGAACGATCCGTTCAATCAGTTCTTCCGCCGCTTCGGCATTCCGAACGTGCCGCGGAATCTTCCGCCGCAGCGTGGCACCGGCTCGGGCTTCATCGTGAGTCCCGACGGCTACATCATCACGAACGCGCACGTCGTCCAGGACGCGGATCAGGTGACGGTGAAGCTCGTGGACCGGCGCGAGTTCCGGGCGAAGGTGATCGGGATCGACGAGCGAACGGACATCGCCGTCGTCAAGATCGCGGCGCACAGCCTGCCGGTCGTGAAGGTCGGCGATTCGACGAAGTTGAAGCCGGGCCAGTGGGTGGTCGCCATCGGCTCGCCGTTCGGCTTCGAGAACAGCGCGACCGCCGGCATCGTGAGCGCGACCGCGCGCTCGCTGCCGAGCGACAACTATGTGCCGTTCATCCAGACCGACGTCGCGGTGAACCCCGGCAACTCGGGCGGGCCGCTGTTCAACGTAAGGGGCGAGGTCGTCGGCGTCAACTCGCAGATCTTCAGCCAGACGGGCGGCTACATGGGCCTGTCGTTCGCGATCCCGATCGACCTCGCGGTCAACGTGGAGCAGCAGATCATCAAGACGGGCCACGTCGTGCGTGGCCGTATCGGGGTCACCATCCAGGACGTGAACGCGCAGCTCGCCGAATCCTTCGGCCTTGACCGGCCGCGCGGCGCGCTCGTGAGCAACGTCGAGACCGGCGCACCTGCGGCCCAGGCCGGCGTCAAGCCGGGCGACGTGATCCTCGCGGTCAACGGCCAGCCCATCGAGCGCTACGGGGAAGTCTCCTCGCTCATCTCCAACATGAAGCCGGGCACCGAGGCGCGCCTGACAATCTGGCGCAACCGCAAGCAGATCGAGCTCACCGTGCGCGTCGCGGAGCTCAACGAGAAGGAGGCGCGCACCGGGTCGCGCACTCAGCCCGGCCGTCAGAGGAACGAGGTGGCGCAGCTCGGCCTTACCTTGAGACCTTTGACCCCGGACGAGAAGCAGCAGGCGCAGACGCAGGGCGATCTCATCGTCGAGCGCGCAACAGGACCGGCCGCCGACGCCGGCGTGCAGCCGGGCGACATCATCCTCGGCGTGAATGGCAAGCCCGTCCACAACCTGCAGGACCTCGAGCAGGCCGCGAAGGCTGCGGGCAAGACGCTCGCGCTGCTCATCCAGAGGCCGGACGCTCAGAACGCGCAGATCTACATCCCGCTGCAGATCCGCTGAGTCGCGGCATGCAGGAAGTCTACGACCCGGCGGCCGTGGAGCGGGCCGCCCAGGCTCATTGGCGTGCGATCGACGCCTACCGCGCGCGCGAGAACGATCCGCGCTTTCCGAAGGGAAAGTTCTACGTGTGCTCGATGCTGCCGTACCCGAGCGGCAAGCTGCACATGGGCCACATGCGCAACTACACGCTGAACGATGTGGTGTATCGGTTCATGCGTTCGTCGGGGTACAACGTCATGACGCCGATGGGCTGGGACGCCTTCGGCCTGCCGGCCGAGAACGCGGCCATCGAGAAGGGAGTCGCGCCCGCGAAGTGGACGCGCGCCAACATCGCCGAAATGAAGGCGCAATTCGCTCCGATGGGATTCGCGTTCGACTGGTCGCGCGAGCTCGCGACGTGCGATCCGAGCTACTACCGCTGGAACCAATGGCTGTTCCTCAAAATGCTGGAGCGCGGGATCGCCTATCGCAAGACCCAGGTCGTCAACTGGGACCCGATCGATCAGACGGTGCTAGCCAACGAGCAGGTCGTTGATGGACGCGGATGGCGCTCCGGAGCGCTCGTCGAGAAGCGGGAGATACCCGGCTACTACCTCGCGATCACGCGCTACGCCGCGGAGCTGCTCGAGGAGGTCGAGCGCGATCTCGAGGGGTGGCCCGCGCAGGTGCGCACCATGCAGACGAATTGGATCGGACGCAGCGAGGGCGTGCGGTTTGCGTTTCCATATGAGCTCGACGGCGAGCGGCTGCTGCTCTGGGTGTTCACCACGCGCGCGGACACCATCATGGGCGTCACGTTCGTCGCGATCGCGTCCGAGCATCCGCTGGCGGCAAAGCTCGCCGCGCGGGAGCGGGCCCGTGGTGGAGAGCGGCTGACGGCGTTCATCGAGGAGTGCCGCAAGGGCGGCGTCGCGGACGCCGAGCTCGCCACGATGGAGAAGAAGGGCGTGCCGACTGGCTTTTTCGTCACGCACCCCTTGAGCGGCGAGCGCGTCGAGGTCTGGATCGGCAACTACGTCCTCATGAGCTACGGCGAGGGCGCGGTGATGGGCGTGCCGGGGCACGACGAGCGCGACTTTGCTTTCGCCCTGCGCTATGGGCTGCCGATCAAGCAGGTCATCGCGGTCGACGGGAGGGAGTTCTCGCCCGCGCGCTGGATGGACTGGTATGCCACGACCGAGGGGAGCCGCTGCATCAATTCGCGCTCGCCCGACGGGCGGTACGACTATGACGGCAAGGGCTATCAGGCTGCGGTGGATGCGGTCGCTGCGGATCTCGCGGCCCTCGGTCTCGGCGGCAAGCAGGTGCAATGGCGTTTGCGCGACTGGGGGATCTCGCGCCAGCGCTACTGGGGTACGCCGATCCCGCTCATTCATTGCGAGTCGTGCGGCGTGGTGCCCGTCCCGGAGCAGGACCTCCCGGTCGTTCTTCCGGAGGACTTGGTGCCGGACGGCACGGGCAATCCGCTCGCCAAGGACGAACGGTTCCTCGCCTGCGCATGCCCGCAGTGCGGCAGGCCGGCGCGGCGCGAGACCGACACGATGGACACGTTCGTCGACTCGTCCTGGTACTACATGCGCTACTGCTGTCCGGACGCGGCGACGATGGTCGATGAGCGCACCGACTACTGGATGCCGATGGACCAGTACATCGGGGGCATCGAGCACGCCGTCCTGCACCTCCTCTATGCACGGTTCTGGACGCGCGTGATGCGCGATCTCGGCCTCGTCAAGTTCGACGAGCCGTTCAAGCGCCTCTACACGCAGGGCATGCTGCTCGCGCACTGCTACTACCGCGAGGACGCGAGCGGGCGCAGGCGGTGGTTCTATCCGGCCGAAGTGGAGCAGCAGTTCGACGAACGCGGCATGCCCGTGAGCGCCGTCGCGAAGGAGGACGGACAGCCCGTGCTCTACGGCGGCATCGAGAAGATGTCGAAGAGCAAGAACAACGTTGTCGAACCGGGTGCGTTCATCGAGCGCTTCGGCGCCGACACCGCGCGCGCCTTCGTCATGTTCGCGGGTCCGCCGGACAAGAGCGCGCCGTGGTCGGACGCGAGTGCGGAGGGCGTGCACCGCTTTCTTGGGCGACTCTGGGCCTTCTGCTACGGCGAGCGGGAGCGGATCGCCGGCGCGCCGGCGGTCGAGCCGTCCGCCCTCAGCGGGTCCCTGAAGAAGATCCGCCACGACGTGCACGCCGCGCTGCAGCAGGCGCTGTTCGACTATCAGCGCATGCAGTTCAACACCGTCGTGTCGGCGGCCATGAAGATGCTGAACGCCCTCGAAGGGGCGAAGGCGCTGCCCGAGCCTGCCGCGCTGCTGCGGGAGGGCGCCGGCATTCTGCTGCAGACGCTCTACCCGATCGCTCCGCATATCACGCACGCGCTGTGGGTGGAGCTCGGGTTCGCGGCGGAGCGCGGCGATCTGCTCGATGCGCCGCTGCCGCAGCCCGCGGCGGAGGCGCTGCGGCAGGACGAGCTCGAGCTCGTCGTCCAGGTGAACGGCAAGCTGCGCGGCCGGGTGACCGTCGCGGCCGAAGCGACGGAGGAAGCCGTCAAGATGGCCGCGCTCGCCGACGAGCACGTCCGCAGGTTCGTCGACGGCAAGCCCGTGCGCAAGGTGGTCTTCGTGCGCGGCAAGCTGATCAACCTGGTCGTGTGAGCGCCGATCGCAAAGGCGCCGGACGCGTGAGGGCGGGGGCTTCTGCCCCGGCGGCGCTCCAATCGGCGCTGCGCTCGGCGCCGCTCGGCGCGATGATGCCCAGCGCGACGCTGCCGGCCGCGGCGCTGCTCGGCGCGACGCTGCTCGCCGGGTGCGGCTTCCATCTCGAGGGCCGCACGCCGCTGCCGCGGCCGCTCTCCATGACGTATGTCGAGACGCAGGACCCGCAGACTGATTTCGTGCAGGACCTGCGCAAGGCGCTCATCATCGCCGGCGCTCAGGTGACCGACGAGAGCGCGCGGGCGACGGCGATCATCCATGTGCTGCAGGACTCGGTGACGCCGCGCGTGCTCGCCGTCTCTCCCGCGAATCTCCCGCGCGAGTACGAGATCACGTACACCGTGCGCTTCTCCGTCACCGCGGGCGGCAAGGACCTGCTGCCACCGCAGGAGATCTCGCTGTCGCGCGACTACAGCTTCGACGAGCACGTGCTGCTCGCGAAGGACAATGAGGAGGCGATCCTGCGCGGTGCGCTGGCGCGCGACCTGGTTGGCGTCGTGATGCGGCGGCTCGGGAATCTGTAAAGGGCGGGGGCACAGCATCGAAGAGGACCGCAGGCGCAGCATCGAGTCGGCGGAGGGACACGGGCTCGACCGGGAATGCCTCACGATCGCGGGCGTCGATCGGCTCGCGCTCGCCGCCCTGTTCGATCGCTTTGGGCTCGGGCTCACGCTCGTCGCGCCGCAGGAGGAGATTCCCGGCTCCTACTGGGGAGAGCGCGAGGCGGGGCTGCGCGGCGACAGGCTGTATGCGCGGCTCGACACCCCGGTCCATTCGGTGCTGCACGAGGCGGCTCACTACATCTGTATGACGCCCGAGCGGCGCGCCGGCCTCGACACGGACGCCGGCGGTGATGATCTGGAAGAAGCGGCCGTCTGCTACTTGCAGATCCTGCTGGCGGACGAGCTTCCAGACGTCGGACGTGAGCGGATGATGGCGGACATGGATGCGTGGGGGTACAGCTTCAGGCTCGGGAGCACTGCCGCGTGGTTCGAGCGCGATGCGGAGGATGCGCGGGGGTGGCTGGCGGAGAGGGAGTTGATCAGCGAGGGCGATCGGGTCAGGTGGCGGGTGCGAATGTAGTCGCCGGCTCACTCCCCCGCAAACCGCTCCGTCGCCGCGACCAACTCGCTCGTGATGCCCTTCTCGAATGCCGAGTGCCCGGCGAGGGGGACGATGCGCAGATCCGCCTCGGGCCACGCGCGGTGCAGGTCCCAAGCGCTGCGCATCGGGCAGACGACGTCGTAGCGTCCTTGCACGATGACCGCCGGAATGTGCCGGATGCGTCCCACGTCGGCGATCAGCTGGTCGTCGCTTCTGAAGAAGCCGCGGTTCACGAAGTAGTGGCACTCGATACGCGCGAAGGCCGCCGCGTAGGCGTCGTCCTCGAACTTGGCGACGTACGCGGAGTTCAGCTCGAGAAAGCTCGTCGCACCCTCCCAGATCGACCAGGCGCGCGCCGCTTCGCGCAGCACGCGCGGATCGTCGCTCGTCAGGCGCCGATAGAACGCGCCGATCAGATCGGAGCGCTCTTCGGGTGGAATGGGCTCGATGTAGCGCTCCCAGAGGTCCGGATAGATCGCGGCTGCGCCGCCGGGATTCTGATAGAACCAGTCGAGCTCCCAGCGGCGCAGGAGGAAGATGCCGCGCAGGACGAGCTCGGTGACGCGCTCCGGGTGGGACTCCGTGTACGCGAGCGCGAGCGTCGAGCCCCAGGAGCCGCCGAAGACCTGCCAGCGCTCGAGCTTCAGGTGCTTGCGCAGCCGCTCCATGTCCTCGACCAGATCCCAGGTCGTGTTCTCGACGAGGCTCGCGTGCGGCCGGCTCTTGCCGCAGCCACGCTGGTCGAAGAGGATGATCCGGTAGCGCTTCGGGTCGAAGAAGCGCCGCATCCTCGGGTCCGTGGCGCCACCCGGACCGCCGTGCACGAAGACGGCCGGCTTGCCGTGTGGATTGCCGCTCTCCTCGAAGTAGATCTCGTGGCCTCCCGTCACTCGCAGGTAGCCGCTCGAGTAGGGTTCGAGGGGAGGGTACAAGCGCTTCCGGGGTTCGGACTTTTTGGGGCTCGCTCCGCCTGGGAGCGTCCCGCGGGATATTGTCGCGCGGCGCATGAACCGGCCCGTTCGGCTGGATGGGGGAGTGTACAGCAGGTAGCATGCGGCCATGTTCCTACGGACCGCCGTCACCAGCGCTTGAAGCTCGCTCCCGATTCCCTCCCGCGCCACCTCGAGCGGCAGCTGCTGCCGGTCTATCTCGTGTCGGGCGATGAGCCCTTGCTCGCGGCGGAGGCGGCCGACGCCATCCGCGCTCGCGCGCGCGCGCTGGGATTCACGGAGCGGCAAGTGCACTCGCTCGACCGAGGCGCTGACTGGGATGCGGTGCGGGCGGCCGCAGGCACGCTGTCGCTGTTCGCGGCCCGCCGCGTCATCGAGCTCAAGCTGCCCACCGGCAAGCCGGGCGTGACCGGGGGACGAGTGCTGGCCGCTCTCGCCGAATCCGCGGCCGCCGACACGCTCATTCTCATCCTGACCGGACGTCTCGATCGCGAGGCCCAGAGCGCGGAGTGGATCCGCTCGGTCGAGGCGCGGGGCGCCTGGGTCCAGGTCTCGCCGATAGGGGCCGATCGCATGGTCGCTTGGCTCGAGGCGCGCTGCCGCCAACTCGGGATCGCGGCGGATCGGGACGCGCTCGAGATCCTGGCCGAGCGCACGGAGGGCAATCTGCTCGCCGCGCGGCAGGAGCTCGAGAAGCTGAAGCTGCTCATCGGGGACGCGGAGGAGCAAGTGGCTGGCGGCAAGCCCCTGGTCCCCGGCCATGAGCCGCAACCCACCGATCGTGAACCACGGTCCGCCGATCGCGAGCCGCAACCCGCCGACTGTCCGCGGCAGCCCGCCGACCGCGAGCCTCTCGCCGGGAGCGCCGGGCGCATCACCGCGGAGCAGGTGCTGGCCTCCGCCGGCGACAGTGCCCGGTTCAGCGTCGGCGAGCTGTCGGATGCGCTGACGGCGGGCGAGCTGAGCCGCGCGCTGCGGGTGCTGGACGGGCTCCACGCCGAGGGTGCCGAGCTCCCGCTCGTTCTCTGGGCCGTGACGAGAGCCCTGCGCGTACGCTGGTCTCGGCAGCTGGAAGCGGGTCTGCCGCCTGCGCGCGAGCACGCCATCCGGCGAACGTTCCGACGTCTCGTCGCGCGCGCCGTGCGGGCCGATGGCATGGCCAAGGGGCGCCGTCCCGGCAATGCATGGGACGAGATCGCCCTGCTCGCCTGCGAGCTCTCCGGCCGCGCAGCGCTGCCCTTCCCTACGGCACACCGGATGTAAGGCTCTCGCATGCAACCGATCGGTCTTTTCGGCGGCGCGTTCGATCCCATCCACTATGGGCACCTGCGTACCGCCTTCGAGCTCTCGCAGGCGCTCGGGCTCGCCGAGGTGCGTTTCCTGCCCACCGGCAATCCGCCGCACCGGGCGGAGCTCTCCGCGAGCGCCGAGACGCGGCTCGCAATGGTGCGCGCGGCGGTCGCCGGCCAGCCGCACTTCATTGTCGATGATCGGGAAGTGCGGCGCTCCGGCGTGTCGTACTCGATCGATACGCTCACCGAGCTGCGCGGGGAGTATCCGGATCGATCGCTCTGCCTGCTCATCGGCATGGATGCCTTCCTCGGCCTGCCGAACTGGCATCGCTGGCGCGAGCTGTTCGACCTGGCGCACGTCGTCGTGGCGCATCGGCCGGGCTGGAAGGCGCCGACCCGCGGCCCGCTCGGCGAGGTCATGGTGGATCGGGGCACGGGCAGTATTCGCGACCTTCGGGATGAGCGCGCCGGGCGCATCTACGTGCACGCCGGCACCCAGCTCGAGATCTCCTCGACGGAGCTGCGGCAGCTGCTCGAAGCGGGCCGGGACCCGCTGTATCTCGTGCCCGATGCGGTGCGCCGGATCATCTATGAGACCGGATGCTATGCGCGTGAGCGGCGCTGAAGCGCGCGGGGGAGTATGACGACCTCGCGGACTCGCACGCATAGCGGCCGGCGGCGCGGCCAGGGCGGGCAGCCCCGTCACGGGGCCGCGCAGCCGCGTCAGCAGGCCCGGCGGCCGGCCCGCCAGCGCGGACACCCTCCCCATCCGGCGACGCAGGGGATCGTGACCGCCGCCCTCGATGACATGAAGGCCGTGAACGTCAAGGTGCTCGACGTTCGCGGACTCACGGACTTCGCGGACACGATGATCATCGCGTCCGGCAATTCGGATCGTCACGTGCGCTCCATCGCCGAGCGCGTGGTCGAGCGGGTGAAGGCCGTCGGCATCCGTCCGCTCGGCATCGAGGGGGAGCGCGAAGGCGAGTGGGTGCTCGTCGATCTCAATGACATCATCGTCCATGTCATGCTGCCGCGCGTGCGCGAACTCTACGGGCTCGAGCTGCTGTGGGAGCCGCAGGAAGCTCATGCGGCGGCCGCCGCGGGCGGCCCGCGGGGTGGGCGGCGCCATTCCGCGGAATAGCGAGCGGGCCACGGCTTCGTTCCATATCAGTCCGGCTGTACAGCGTCGGGTGGCGGCATGCGTTGGCGAGTGATTGCCGTGGGCACGCGCATGCCCCGATGGGTCGATGAGGCGTTCGCCGACTATGCGCGCCGTTTCGGGTCGAAGCTGGCTTTGATGCTCGATGAGCTGGCGCCGGCGACTCGCGCCGGCGGACGCGATGCGGTCTCGGCGGCTCGTTCCGAGGGCGAGCGGCTGCTGGCGAAGCTGCGGCCGGGCGAGTTCGTCGCGGCGCTCGATGAGCGCGGACGGGAGCTGTCGACACGCGAGCTGGCCGACTGGGTCGTCGCGCGGCAGCGCGACGGGCGCGACGTGGCTTTCTTGATTGGCGGTCCCGACGGCTTCGATCCCGCGGTGCGCGCGCGCAGCGATTTTCTCTGGTCGCTGTCGCGGCTGACGCTGCCGCACGCCCTGGTGCGGGTGGTGCTCGCCGAGCAGCTCTACCGTGCGCATACCCTCCTCGCCCGTCACCCTTATCATCGCGACTGATGAGCTCCGCCTCGCCAGCTGCGCCGCTGCTGTGCCTCGCCTCCGCCTCGCCGCGGCGGCGCGAGCTGCTGGCTCAGATCCGAGTCGTGCATGAGGTCGTACCTGCGGACGTCGATGAGCGCCGTCTGCCCGGCGAGCCGCCGCGCGACTATGTCCTGCGTCTCGCGCGGGAGAAGGCGCTGCGCGTCCGTTCGCGGCTGCCCGCTTGGCAGCCCGTGCTCGCAGCGGACACGGCGGTGGTGCTCGGGGAGACGGTCTACGGCAAGCCGCGCGACAGGCAGGATGCTTCCGAGATGCTCGCGGCGCTCGGCGGCCGCGCGCACGAGGTGTTGACGGCGGTCGCGCTCGTGACGAGCGGCGGCGTGACGAGCGCGCTATCCGCCAGCACAGTGCGTTTGCGGATGTTGACCGAGGCCGAGCGGGCGGCCTATTGGGACACGGGCGAGCCCTGTGACAAGGCGGGCGCCTATGCCATCCAGGGTCTCGGGGCGGTGTTCGTGGAATCGCTGAGCGGGAGTTATTCGGGCGTGATGGGGCTGCCGCTCTTCGAGACGGCGCAGCTGCTCGCGGCGGCAGGCATCCCGTGCGGACCGGGGGCAAGCGGGGCATGGGGCGCCAGCGGTGCACCCGGCGCCAGGGCCGGCGCACTGGGTGCGACCGGCGCATTGAGCGCGACGGGCGCATCTGGCGCGAGGGGCCGATCCGGCGCGGGGGGCGGCGGATGAGCGATATGACCGATCGCTACGGCGCGGCGGCCGTTCCCGCGGCACACGGCGCAGGCTCTGTGAGCGCGGGCACGGCCAGTGCGGAGATCTACATCAACGTCGGTCCGCGCGAGACCCGCGCGGCGCTCATCGAAAACGGCGCGCTGCAGGAGCTGCACGTGGAGCGCGCGAGCCGCCGCGGGCTCGTCGGCAATCTCTACAAGGGTCGTGTCTCGCGCGTTCTGCCGGGCATGCAGGCGGCGTTCGTCGATGTGGGCCTCGAGCGCACGGCGTTCCTGCACGTCGCGGACATCGCGCTCGCGCGGCCGGAAGACACGATCGTCAGTCTCCCCGCGGTCGATGACATCCGCCGTCTGGTGAGCGAGGGCGATGAGATCCTGGTGCAGGTGGTAAAGGACCCCATCGGCACCAAGGGCGCGCGGCTCACCACGTTCATCGCGCTGCCCTCGCGGCATCTCGTGTATCTGCCGCGCGGCGAGGGGATCGGTGTCTCGGCGCGCATCGAGGAGGAGAGCGAGCGCGCGCGGCTCAAATCGGCCGTCGCGAGCCTCCTTCAGCCGGGCGCGCCTGGCGGATACATCGTGCGGACGGCCGCGCAAGGGGCCACCGTCGAGAGCCTGCGCGAGGATATGAGCTACCTCGCGAGGCTCTGGGAGCATGTGCGCGCCCGCGCCGCGGAGGCCGCGCCGGGCACCATAGTGCACGAAGACCTGCCGCTCACGCTGCGCATCCTGCGCGATGAGCTCGCGCGCGGGGTTGGACGGGTGCTCGTCGACTGTCCGCGAGAGCACGCGCGGATGGCCGAATTCGCATCAGCGTTCTTGGGCAGCGGCGCCGCGCGCGTGGAGCTGTATGCGGGGCCGCGGCCGCTCTTCGATCTGCACGGTATCGAGGAGGAGGCCGCGCGGGCGCTCGATCGGAAGGTGCCGCTCAAATCGGGGGGCCACCTCGTCATCGATCAGACCGAAGCGATGACGACGATCGACGTGAACACGGGCGCGTACGTCGGCCATCGCAATCTCGAGGAGACGATCTTCCGCACCAATCTGGAGGCCGCCGTCGCCATCGCCCGCCAGCTGCGCCTGCGCAATCTCGGAGGCATCATCATCATCGACTTCATCGACATGAGCGACGAGGCGCATCGGCGGCAGGTGCTCGCCGCGCTCGAGCGCGCCCTCGCCCCGGATCGCGCGCAGACGCGGATCGTCAGTCTCTCTCCGCTCGGCCTCGTCGAGATGACGCGCAAACGCACGCGCGAGAGTCTTCAGCATCTCCTGTGCGCGCCATGCCCGAGCTGCGAGGGACGCGGGTTCGTCAAGACGCCGGAGACTGTGTGCCAGGACATCTTCCGCGAGATCGTGCGGCAGAGCCGGCAGTTCACGAGCCGCGAGCTGCTCATCCTCGCTCATCAGGACGTGATCGACCTGCTGCTCTCCGAGGAGTCGGCGACGCTCGCTGCGCTTACGGACCGGATCGGCCGCCCCATCCGCCTGCAGGTGGAGGCGCTGTACGGCGCCGATCAGTACGATGTTGTGCTGGTGTGAGCCCGTGCCGGTGTGACCCTTGCTGCCGTGGCGCCGTGCTGCTGTGATGCCGCGCCGATTCGAGGCGTGCTCGTCGAGCCATGAAAGTCGCCGCATTGCAGATGACCTCCGGCCCGGACGTGACGGCCAACCTCGCCGTGGCCGAAGACCTGCTTGCCCGGGCCTCGGCCGTGGGCGCCCGCCTCGCGGCGCTGCCCGAGAACTTCGCCTTCATGGGCCTCGACGATGCTGACAAGCGCAAGGTCGCCGAAACCCCGGGCGACGGCCCCATCCAGACGGCGCTTGCGGAGGCAGCTCGGCGGCTCGGGCTCTGGATCGTCGCGGGCACCGTGCCGCTGCGCCTGCCGGGCGAGGAGCGGGTGGCCGCGGCGTGCCTGTTGTTCGATGATCGGGGGCGTGTCGCCGCGCGCTACGACAAGATCCATCTGTTCGATGTCGACATTCCCGGCCGGCAGGAGCGCTACCGTGAGTCGGCAAACATCGCGCCAGGAAAAGCGCCGATCGTCGCCGAAACGCCCGCGGGCCGCTTGGGACTGACCGTCTGTTACGATGTGCGCTTCCCGGAGCTGTACCGCGCCCTGAGCGCCGGCGGAGCGCAGGTCTTCAGCGTGCCGTCCGCCTTCACTGCGCCGACCGGCCGGGCGCATTGGGAGACCTTGCTCAGAAGCCGGGCGATCGAAAACCTCTGCTACGTCATCGCTCCCGCCCAGTCGGGCTTCCATCCGAACGGCCGCGAGACCTACGGCGACACGCTGATCATCGACTACTGGGGCCGTGTGCTGCGTCGGCGTCCGCGAGGGCGCGGGATCGTGGTGTGCGACCTCGATCTCGACCGGCAGGCCGAGGCGCGCTCGGCATTCCCCGCGCTGGGGCACCGCGTGATGTAATCTCGGAGGACCGAGCCCTCTCGGTCCTGCGAGCGCTTGCGGCGCGAAGCGCCGATCTCGGCGTGAGCGAGCCGGTTGAGATCCTGGCCATCGGCCATAAGGAGTTGAAATGGACCACAACGTGGGAAGCCCCGATCCCCTGAAGATGGCGCGCGAGCTCATCCTGCGCCCGAGCGGCCTCGATGAGACGCGGCTCGACCGGGTGATGGGGCAGGTGCTCACCCATTCCGTGGACGCGGCCGATCTGTACTTCCAGCTGGCGCACGAGGAGTCGTGGGCGCTCGAGGACGGCATCGTAAAGGAGGGAACCGCCGCGATCGAGCAGGGCGTCGGCGTGCGCGCGCTCGCCGGCGAGAAGACGGGATTTGCGTACTCGGACGAGATCGTCCTTCCGGCGCTCGAAGAAGCCTCCCGCGCCGCTCGGGCCATCGCGACTCGCGGGCAGGATCGCGCGGTGCAGGCGTGGCATCCGCGCGCGGGCCACCGCCTCTACATGCCGGTCGATCCGATCGCCTCGCTCACGGATGCGGACAAGGTTGCCTGGCTCGAGCGAGTGGACCGCGAGACTCGCGCGCTCGATCCGCGCGTCGTGCAGGTGATGGCGAGCGTCACGGCGGTCCAGGAGATCGTGCTCATCGCGAACAGCGACGGGGAGCTTGCAGCGGACGTGCGGCCGCTCGTCCGGTTCAACGTATCCGTCATCGTGGAGCAGAACGGCCGGCGAGAGCAGGGGTATGCGGGCGGCGGCGGCCGCTTCACGCTCGCGGATCTCGTCGCCGGAGACCGCCCGCTCGCGCTGGGGCGAGAGGCCGTTCGTCAGGCGCTGGTGAATCTCGAGGCCGTTCCCGCCCCGGCGGGACTCATGACGGTGGTGCTGGGACCCGGCTGGCCGGGCGTGCTGCTGCACGAGGCGATCGGACACGGCCTCGAGGGCGACTTCAATCGCAAGGGCACCTCGGCCTTTTCAAACCGCATCGGCGAGCGGGTCGCGACGCCGGCATGCACCGTCGTCGATGACGGGACGCTCGAGCGCCGCCGCGGCTCGCTCAACATCGACGACGAGGGCACGCCGACCGAGTGCACGACGCTCATCGAGGACGGGATCCTTCGCGGCTACATGCAGGACAAGCTCAACGCGCGCCTCATGGGCACGCGCTCCACGGGCAACGGACGCCGCGAATCGTTCGCGCACGTGACGCTGCCGCGCATGCGCAACACGTACATGCGCCCCGGCCCCCACTCGCCCGAGGAGATCATCCGCTCGGTTGAGCGCGGCATCTACGCCGTGAATTTCGGCGGGGGGCAGGTGGACATCACGTCCGGCAAGTTCGTCTTCTCCGCGAGCGAGGCGTACGCGATCGAGAACGGCCGCCTCGGCGCGCCGCTCAAGGGCGCAACCCTCATCGGCAACGGGCCTGATGTGCTGACGCGCGTGAGCATGGTGGGGAATGATTTGAAGCTCGACGAAGGGGTCGGCACGTGCGGCAAGGAAGGACAGAACGTGCCGGTCGGCGTCGGCCAGCCGACGCTGCGCATAGACGGTCTCACCGTCGGCGGGACCGGGTAGGGCGAGTCGAGCTCAGGGCGAGTCGAGCACCGGGCGAATCGAGCTCAGGGCAGCTCCCAGCGCCCGAGCGCAGCTCCCAGCGCCGCAACGAACGGCTGAGCC